>Ga0209475_10000382_pt1 | contig 99848 bp, 91 predicted proteins | sample tdDd471_FD_187128 | JGI IMG/M metagenome (GOLD analysis project Ga0209475, IMG submission 187128) | Marine sediment microbial communities from the Atlantic coast under amendment with organic carbon and nitrate - tdDd47.1 (SPAdes)... | ecosystem: Environmental > Aquatic > Marine > Coastal >... | reverse complement strand
CCATCAGGGTCAGAGGATAGCTTCCTCAATTAAAGACCGAATATACTTGAGCATCTCATTAATTTGTAAAATAAATGAATATTTACTTGAAACAAGAACGGAGTCCATATAATTAATTTAGGTTAAACATCGTGTATTAATTTCTGGTTCTCTTAACCATTCGAAAGTTCAACAATAATCTTATTCAACTCGGGCACACATGAGCCGCAATTAGTACCACACTCCAGACTTGCTCCCAATTGCTCTACATTTTCAATATTGTTACTTTGGATTTCATTGACAATGGTATTAAGCCCGGTATTAAAGCAAGAACAGATTATTTTACCCACATCTAATTGAGGTTCAGCAGGTTGACCATAAAGTAGACTTTTCCGATTTTCTTCTGTAATTCCCTGATGAAATAAAGATGATACCCATTCATGGTTAGGAATGGCATAACTACTTTTATCCGAAGAAATAAAAAGCACAGCCTGAAGCTGACCATCCACCACAATCGCATCTCGATAATTACCTTGTGCGGGATCTTTAAAGCGGATTAAATCTTCGGGCTGCAATTCCTTACTAAGCCAAGGCGAAACCTGTTTCAATACCCATTGATGCCAATTTTCTGGTTTAACTTTTCCTGCCATCTCGTAGCGATAATAGCTGTCACCAACGACCTTGCACCAATAGCCAACACCTTGTAATTCCATAGGCTGGCGAGCAACGATAAAACCATACCAAGCATGTTCAAAAGCTTTTAAATTTACCGCGGTTTGTTTAAATTCCGGCTGGCCTGAAATAGGATCGGTATGGGCCAATAACAAACGATTAACCACTGCCTGACTGGCAAAATTATCCGTCCAATGAATGGGAATAAACAGCTCACCCGGCCGTTGAGCTGAATCAATTTGAACTCGTACAATCGCTGAACCTTGAGGAGAGTTTACTTCAACTAATTGGCCTTCACATAGGGCTAATCGCTGTGCATCTTCGGGATTAATATCGACAAACGGCTGATCCCGATGCGCCATTAAACGAGGCGATTTGCCGGTCCGGGTCATGGTATGCCATTGATCTCGAATACGTCCGGTATTCAATATAAAAGGATAATCAGCATCTATATTGGCCTGCGATAAAGAAGGCTCTATGGCAATTAAATTGGCCCGTCCATCCGCCGTATTAAAACTACCATCGGCAAACAATCGCTGGGTTCCTTGTGGACTTTGTTTGCTAATAGGCCATTGGGTAGGTTTTAGTTTATCATATTGTTCCCCGTCAATATTTTCGAGCAGGCTAATATCAAAATCCCGATAGACGCCTCGACCCTGCTTATCCTCCGAGTGATTTTCAAAACCTGATAACTGCGCATATTCTCGGAACACGTCAACACTATCTTGATAATTAAACGCATCGCCATACCCCATACGTTTGGCCACCTCGGCCATTATCCACCAATCACTTTGAGCCTCACCGGGAGCCTGAAATAATTTACGTTGACGGGAAATACAACGCTCTGAATTGGTCACCGTACCATCTTTTTCGCCCCAGCTTTGGGCCGGTAATAAAATATCGGCAAATTGTGTCGTATCCGTATTCGCCACACAATCTGACACAACTACCAAAGGACATTTTTCCAAGGCTTGCCGGACTAAATGGCTATCCGGTAAACTAACCGCTGGATTTGTCGCCATAATCCAGATAGCCTTAATACTACCCCTATCCATAGCCTTAAAAAGATCGACAGCCTTTAGGCCCGATTTCCTCGGTAATTTATCACTGTGCCAAAAACGTCCGACCAGTTCATAATGACGCGGATTCTCCAACTCCATATGACAAGCCAATTGATTTGCCAGGCCACCAACTTCCCGACCTCCCATGGCATTCGGCTGCCCAGTTAAGGAAAACGGCCCCATCCCCTCCCGGCCGATTCGTCCCGTTGCTAGATGACAATTAATAATACTATTGCCTTTATCCACACCGCTACTGGACTGATTAATTCCTTGGGAGAAAAAGCTAATCACTTTTTCGGTTTGAGCGAATTCCAAATAAAAGTCTTCAATATCATGATAATCCAGGCCACAGTATTCCGCCAAAGAGCCAAGATTTCGAATAGTTTGGTGAGCCACCTCTAAGGCATTTTCAAAACCATTACAATGTTCATTAATAAAAGCCTGATCCAAAAAACCATGCTTATCTAAAAAACATAACAAACCATTAAATAAATAAGCATCACTACCGGGATTAATTGCTAAATGCATATCAGCAATATCACAGGTGACTGTTTTACGCGGATCAATCACTATCACTTTTAATTGCGGATTATTTTTTTTAGCACGGACGATGCGCTGGTAAATCACCGGATGCGTCCAGGCTGCATTGCTTCCAATCAAAACAATTAAATCGCTAAGCTCTATATCCTCGTAACAACCGGGGACTGAATCGGAGCCAAAAGCCCGCTTATGCGCTGCCACCGCACTAGACATACATAATCGAGAATTAGTATCAATGTTAGCAGTTCCCCAAAAACCCTTGACCAATTTATTGGCCACATAATAGTCTTCCGTTAAGAGTTGCCCAGACACATACATGGCAACACTATCCGGGCCATATTTTTTAATTGTGTCAGAAAAGCCTTGAGCGACTTTATTTAAGGCCTCATCCCAGGAGACTTGCTGATCATCAATAGAAGGATGTAAAAGACGATTTTCCGGGCTAATAGTCTCAGCTAATGCAGAACCTTTTACACAGAGATGCCCCCAATTGGCAGGATGCTGTTTATCGCCATGAACTTTGACCAATTGCTCATTTTCAATAATTGCATCAATACCACAGCCGACGCCGCAATAGGTACAGGTTGTTTTAACTAGATTACTCATAATTCCTAATGTCTATTCCTTTAAATTAATAGAATTGTGATTTTTTATCTAATACAATTTTTATACCAAACAACCCCAAGCACTGCCTGACATGAGCACAGGCTCAGAGGTGCACTAATATTGAATACCCAGCCCAATTCAGTGCACTAAAATGGTTCATTAAAAAATCTGAAAATACTCATAGGGAAGACTGTCACCATCGAAATATTGATCATTAATTGTCACGCCTCCAGTAGTTTCTATTGCCTCACCGGATAAATTCAACAGAAAAAATAAATTTTGATAAAACACCTCATAAACTTTTTCATCCACCGTGTAATTTACTGGCCCTCCCATATAGGTCAAACTAATGGTATCTTTATCTGCATAAGACACTAGCTTATGGCTGCCATCAGCCATAAAGCTAACATTAGGACGGTTGGAAGGTGAAAATTCTTTATAGACAACGGTGCCTTCACCAGAAACAGCTTCTACTTTTAAGGAAGAGCTTAAACTAGTACAAATTTCGACGGACTCAAAACTTATTTTGCCGCTTCCAGCATCAATATCATCTAAATCAATACTCGGAATATCGGTTTTAACACATTTTTCAACCGCTAAAACAGAATGACTCATGATTAAAAGTAAAAACAAAACTAATAACTGTTGAAAGTATTTCATTTATTTACCCATCTATTTTTATAACGATTAATTTATTTGTACTATTAGCAAGTATAAAAAAACACGACTTTATTGCCAATGAAAAATTTATATTTGGTAAGGATTTATGGCTCATGAAAAAATACCTCCTGGTACTATTGTTACTATTCGGCGCATTTCAAACTGCTTTCGGACAATCCACCATTATGATAATGGGCGATAGTATTAGCAATGGTTATCAAATACCTCCCGGCAAAAGTTGGGGGAGTTTATTACAGCAATGTATTAATAATATGCATACCGATATTTTGGTGGTTAATGAAAGCCAGAATAATAGCAGCACTAAATTAGGTTTAAAAAATCTACCCGAATCATTAACAGCCCATCAGCCCGATATTGTTATTATTGCCTTAGGTTCTATCGATGCAAAAAACAACAATAGCCCAGAGTCGGTAAAAGACAATATTAAACAAATGATTGAACTAAGCACCGAAAATGAAGCAAAAGTGATATTAGCTGGAACACCGATGAGCAATGCCAAGTATTTTCAGAGTTTTTCTAGTTTAGCGAAAGACAACAACTTGGTCTGGGTCAACAACCTATATGCCGATCTCAAACCAAAGGCCAAACCAATATTAGAAGATGGCATTCATGCCAATGCGAATGCGCAGAAAACGATTATGAATACGGTTTGGAAAAAATTATATCCACTGCTCGATCTTTAGCAGTTATAAAAAATGGAAAAAAGTTGCACCCGAAGGTGCAAACAAAGGAGGAATTCAGTGGAGCAATTAAAAATTAAAAATTAAAAATATTATTTAGAACCAAGCCTTGGAACTATGCCAATACAGTTCCATTACTTTTTCCCGGCTAACCAATGGCTCGTCAACAGACTTTTCTTTATTCATTAATGATTCAATCACCAATTTAGCCGTAGAGACAGCCGTTTCTTGATCTTGAAGGTCAAAAATCGGTGAATATAAAGGACAAACTAAAAATTTGCCCATACCTTCTGACTCATTAAGTACAAACTCTACTGGCCCAGAAGGAAAATCAAAACTAATGGTACTACCTGCTTTTATATCAGCCCAACCATCGCCTTCATTTGACAAAATCATTAATTCCATTACCCAAGGCGTCACTAATACGCCCAGACAATGACCGCCCCAAGGACGGAAATCAACCGCTTCCACTTTTAATCGGGGGTTTAAAGGTAAATTGTCTGCAATGCGTTGTTGCAACACTTTGCTATATTGTTTTTCTAGGCCAATCGTCAAATAATCAGGGCATATAATACTCATCTTTAGTCACCGGGATTTGTACTTTTTCCATAAGATATCATGCTTATTGTTGCAATGCAATATCCACATGCTATTAATAATAATTTTTATTAACATATTGCCATGCAACATTCAAACCAAAACAAAATAACCTCTGATTCAATGGGTTAAAAAATCACTTCTTATTTGGGTGGATAAAAATGGAACAAAATGTTCAGGAATTGGTTATTTTATTCCCATTTGTGTGTCATTAGTGTAGGCGATAACACAAGCTAGTTATTTAATAATATTAAGACACGCTTATCTTGCGAATTTTGTCTTGATGGACAGGATAAAGTTCATCCAAAAAAACCGATTTACCGCCATCCATAACAATTCGGCAATGATGGCGAGTTAATTCTCGGGGTTCTTTTACACCACAAGAATGGGCAATTACACCGACTTCATGTAGCATATTTTCGACAAAATGTTTGACTCGAACCGACTTAACTTGGGGATCTAAACCCTGCTGAAGACGTTTATTATGCGTGGTAATCCCCGTGGGACAAGTATTTTTATTACAATGATGGGCTTGAATACACCCCAAAGCAAACATAAAGCCACGTGCAGACACTACAAAATCTGCCCCCACGCATAAGGCCCAAGCCACATCAGAAGGGTTAATTAATTTGCCTGAAGTAATTACTTTGATACGTTCTTTAAGCCCTCGCTCTAACAATTTATTGACCACGATGGGTAAGCTTTCTTGGATCACCAGCCCCATATGATCCATTAATGCAGTTGGAGCTGCCCCTGTCCCACCGTCGGCGCTATCAATAGTCATAAAATCGGGGGCACTATCAATGCCGCGCTTTTCAATTTCATCAAATAATTGATCCACCCAACCATAGCTGCCAATCACGCATTTAAATCCAACCGGTTTTCCAGTTACCTTTCTAATATGTTCGATTAAATCAACCAATTCTGAGATAGAATTAATATCTTCATGGCGATTCGGACTAATGGAAGCAATACCTTCAGGAATTCCGCGTACCTCTGCAATTTCTTTAGTGACTTTCCTGCCGGGTAAAATTCCTCCCTTGCCTGGCTTGGCTCCTTGACTCAATTTAATTTCAAACATCCGAACTTGAGGAATCGCAGCAACTACACGTAATTTTTCATCACTGAGTTTGCCCTCGGCATCGCGCACACCATATTTGGCGGTTCCAATTTGAAAGACTAGATCACAACCACTTTCTAAATGATATGTTGAGACTCCACCCTCACCGGTATTTAACCAACAATTGGCCATTTTTGCACCGTGTGAAAGGGCTTGCACGGCAGGCTTTGATAAGGCGCCAAAAGACATACCGGAGATATTATATAAAGAAGGCGCAAAATAAGGATGGCGACATTTTTTGCCAATGATAACAGTTCGAATATCAGTGGCATCCTTACCTAAAGTCGGAAATGGACAATTGACAAAAATAGCCGAACCTATTTTAGTGGTATCGTAAGTCGAACCAAAAGCTGCGGTAGTATCAATATTTTTAGCGGCGCGATAGACCCAACTGCGTTGAGCACGATTAAATGGCATTTCTTCCCGATCCATGGCAAAAAAGTACTGTCGAAAAAAGCCGCCTAGCGTTTCGAAAAAATAGCGGAAATGACTGACCACCGGGTAATTGCGCCGCAAAGCCTGTTTAGTCTGAGTTACGTCAAATATAAAGGTGACAATAATACCTAAAACCACAAGACCCACCGCAAAACCAAATAGACTAGCAGTTATATTGATAATGGAGTGAACTAAGGAGAGAGACTCTTCGGATATCATAAAAGGTCCTTATTCGATATATTGACGTTTATACAAAATAATAGACCTTTTTTAGTGTTTTTCTATAATCTTCGTTATTTTTTTATAAAATATTTAATAGTAAAATTTGAAAAAATTATAACACTCTTTGTATCACAAGGTTTTTAGAAGACAGTTATCGTAAAAATTACTGATTCAATAACCACATATAAAAAGCAGTTATACGGGGTTATTTATATCCACAAACTGAAATTTTAATGAAAATTTCTCCGCCAAATGCTTGCCCAATGCCCGTGCCCCAAAACGTTCGGTGGCATGATGCCCGGCGGCAAAATAATGGATATTATTTTCCCGAGCAATATGCACTGTACTTTCTGAGACCTCACCACTAATAAAGGCATCTAAATTACATTCAATGGCTTCCTCTATCATACCTTGAGCAGCTCCAGTACATAGGCCAACGGATTCAATCGGACGTTCAGCCGCAATATGCAGGGGTTGTCGTTCTAATATCACGGCCAATTTCTTTGCCAGCTCGGCACCACTATGTGGCTTTATTTTTCCACCTAATGCCAATTTATTGGGTCCAAAAGCAAAGCGTTTTTTTAGCTTTAGGGTATTGGCAAAACGATGGTTATTCCCCACCTCAGGGTGCGCATCCAAGGGCAGATGATAGGCCAATAAATTAATATTATTGCTTAATAAGGCTTTAATTCGACGCTGCTTAATTCCGGTCAATACGGGAGATTCATTTTTCCAGAAAAAACCATGGTGAACCAAAAGTAAATCTGCATTAAAATCAATAGCCGCATCAATTAAATCCTGACAGGCCGTCACACCTGCCACAATGCGTTTAATTTCTTCAGTCCCTTCGATTTGCAAACCATTGGGGCAATAATCTTTAAATAGGTCCGGTTGCAAATATTCTGTGCAATAGTCGGTGATTTCTTTAATATTTGCCATATTTTTTTATCTGTATTTCACTGTCTGAAGAGTATAGGAACAAGAAAATTTCACTTCCAACTCAATAGCATTCATTTCTCTAGCCTCAATTTATCGTCTTTTCCGCTCGTCTAAGACTAATCATAATCTCTTTACGAATAGTCTTCAATCCTCTAAAAAAACTATTCCTTAAGCTCTTTCTTCTTCGGGGTTTTACGATCATAAAAAATACTCTTGCCACTAATGCTAATCGGGATCCCCATAGCGACTTCACAATCAATATAGCCCAAAGCGCGTGCCGCAGCACCCACTCGTTGTTGCACCCGGTTATCAATATTTAATAAGCTGGCAGATTTGGCTGCTGAAGAGAGTGCAACACCAATATCCATCATACGCATAATACAATGCGGGCCGGTATAACCCATTTCAAAATCTTTGAGTTCTCGTTCCCGTTCAAACTCTACACAAGTGCGATAACCACAGCCACCACAGTCATATCCAGCGGTTACCGGCCCAGCCAAGCCAATCAACAATAATCCCTGGGCATTTTCCGTATTGGCTGCATCACGATGCCAATAATTTTCCTTAGAGCTATTTTCGGCATATTTCCGCATTTCATCGGCAATGCGAGTTAAATCTTCAGATTCAGTGAGAGCAACAATTTCAAGACAGTCTTTGCCACCGGCTTTTGGGGCAGTAATGGCTGAGGCTGCCATTAGGTTTATTACGGTTTCTATGGTTTGTTTCATATTGTTTTTTGATTTGGTTTATATAAACAAACTATGCTATTCGGATGCTGGCTTTCTGTCAAATTTCCCTGATTACCGCTAATTTATTGGACAGACTAAAAACCATTGACCACAGAACACACAGAAAACGATGAAGAGCAAATTACCGTGTTTTACTAGAGATTATTTTTTTACAATTATATAGATTTTACCTTCTAATTTAATATAGCTTGTTTTATTCTTATTATACAAAAAGGAAACCTTGTCTATTGAGTTAAATACAGAAAAACATGTTATTAAAGGTTCTAAAATTGCGGTTTTAGATCAGCAAGAAGAAGGTGATACTATTTATCTCAGTATTACTTATAGTGCCTCTGTCTCCTGGTCGGGGTAAAATATCACCCGGCAATTGGCGTAATTTGGGAATAATTTGCTCAAATAACTCACGGTTTCTGGAGAATGGAAAGTGGCAAGTTTTGAACCGGAACAAGCATCTCAATAATTTATCTTGCATAAGTTTATACATTCGAGTTATTTAAATTATGAAAGAGTGGTTTTTAAACAAGCTATTTTGTTCCCTAGTTTTTATTCTCGGTTGCCTTATTGTATATTTAACCTGGGCCTATTATCCTAGAAAACGCAGTTGCCATCTACTGCGGCCCCCTTAAGCACTAAATCTTAAGGATTTTCCGGGACATTTTGGATTCACCAGTAGGGTGACTACAAGAAAAACCTAGCCGGCCGCACCAAAAATAACCCATAAAATCCTTAATCTTCAGCACTTACGGGGGCCGCCCAGGCTGAGCCTCGCTACGAAGTCAACTGCGTTTTCTAGGATTATCCGAGTACTCCTCCCTATGAATGGATAAGTAATAATTTTATTTTTGCCGCTATTTTTAAATTGTTTTTTCTACTTATTAGCATGTTTGGTTTTGCATTAATATTCAGCGCTTCATTTTGCCTGGATGATAAAAAAAAGAACAAGGACGAAAAAGCTCGCCATAATGATGGTGAATTTGATTCTTTCGACTAATAAATGCAAAATTAGATATATTGTAGGGAAATCCCTACAGACAAAATCGAGTTATTCAGGTAGTCTATTCAGCTCTAAAACCTAACTTAAAAAGCAATGAGACAAATGGGAATTTACGAAGATCAACGGCAAAAAGGATACTTAAAGCAGATTATAGCCTATTGTAAGGCCAATAATATTGAAGGGAAATTATAATGAAATATCTATACCTATTAATAATTCTTTGCCTTTGCCCCACTCATTTATTGGCCAAGCCAACGGCTGAAGAAAAAGCCAGGGTCAAATCTGCTGTAGAGTCGGCTTATACAAAGTTAGAAGCCGCCTACCATAAAGCAATGTCAGGCAAGTTGACTCATGGACTCGCTAAAAAAGAGGCTTTAAAGCAAATATCAGAGATGCGTTTTGGTAGCAATAATTACTTTTTTGCTTTTGATCCACAACTACGTATGGTTATGCATCCCATCAAACCCAGTTTAAAAGGCAAAGATTTATCTAGCTTAACAGACCCTCAGGGAAAATTACTCTTTAAAGAATTTTTTCGTGCTGCTAAGGGAGAAAATGAGGGTTATGTCACTTATCATTGGCCCATGCCGGGCGTATCTATGCTAGTGGAAAAAGTCAGTTATCTAAAATATTTTGAACCATGGAAAGTTGTTATCGGTACGGGGCTTAATGTTGCATCATCTGAAGTTTGTTCTTTAAGGGAAAAATTTGTGACTGCTCTTGCCTTTATTGAACTTTATAAAATCCAAAATGGAATATTTCCCAAGTCGGTACAAGCTCTTTCTTCTTTGGCAACAAGCATTCCTGGTAAATTTGACGGGATAAGTTATACCAAATCAGAACAGGGCTATATTCTGAATTTTGATCATATTGAACAATCCCAATCGAATATCATCCCTCTGAAAGACTTGACTCAGGGCACCGGATTATTACATACCAATCTCCCTATAAAAGTGAATAAATGTTCAGATTGACAAGCATTTACGGCTCAACTTAAAACAGTAGCGCTACCTAAAAGCAAGGAAAACCATGCGTCTGATCCGCCTTTTAAAAAACGATATCGCCAAAGAGGCTGCCGAATGGGTTGATGATAACATCATTGATCAATCCCAAGCAGAAAAAATTTGTGCCCGTTATGATGTCGATTATCATCAAGCTCAAAGCTATTCCTTTGCTTACAATGTGTTGATGGGCCTGGGTTATTTATTTATCGGTTTATCCCTGATCACTTTATTAGGCGCCAATTGGGATGATATTCCTCGTGCACTACGCATGTGGGGTTTAATCGGCCTGACCCTGGTAACCCATGGATTTGCCATTAAAAAATTAATGGCAGGAGAGCCAAGCGCTGCTATTGGCATTTTTTTATTGGCCAACTTGTTTTTCGGCGCTTCAATTATTTTAATTGCCCAGATTTATCATCTAGGAGAGCACATGCCCGATGGTGTGTTCTGGTGGGCATTGGGTTGTTTACCCATCGCTTTAATCTTGAAAAATCCTTGGTTAATGCTGCAAAGCACCCTACTTGGACTGATCTGGTTTTTATTAGAAGTCAATATGGGCTTTTATCCCATATTATTTCCAATATTTATATTAGCTTCTCTCTATGTATTAATTTATGGCAAAGAAAGTATTCTGCTATTTGTCACATTAATTGCCAGTATTGTGCTCTGGTATGAATATTCGCTCGCCGAATACTGGCGGATGAGTCGCCATTTTGATTTTCATGCCGAGCATCTGGTTTCCAGCGTAGCCTTATTTATTTTGGCCTACTCATTGAGTCATTGGTTAAGCAAAAAAAACCAAATCAAGGCCAAGGATTATGCGGCAATTTTGGCTATATGGAGTTTACGTTTTGGGCTTATTCTGATGCTGGTCTTGAGTTTTGAAGAACCTTGGCGAGAATTAATCAGTGCAAATTGGGAACATCAAGACTCCATGTTTAAGCTAATTGGAGGACTCTTATTGATTAGCTTTATATTTGCCTATACGAGCAAAAAACTTAGCCCGACCCTTTATATTATCCCTTTCTACCTTATTTCTCTCTTGGCAATTTTGTTATCAGGCAATAAAGAACATGCCGTATATTTTCAAATTTTATATAATCTTATGCTAATTTCAGTCGGTGTTTGGCTGATTATTCGCGGCATCCATCAGGGTATTTCTCATTACTTCTTTTTAGGTGTTACCGCCATTTTAGTTACAGCCCTTATGCGCTATATCGATTTAATTGGGGACTATATCGGTGGTGCAGTTCTTTTTATGGTTTTCGCAATTTTTCTTTTGGGTGCCGCTAAATATTGGAAAAACTATCAGGAGAAAGTGAATGAATAAAAAGCTTTTATTTAGCCTTTCTCTGGCAATTTTTTTCCAATTTTTAATTTTAATCGGTATGTATGTAAGCGCCGCTTTGCCATTATGGACCGGACAAGAAATTAGACTAAAAACCATCCCCGTTGATCCTCGTTCTCTGTTTCGAGGTAATTACGCCCAATTACAATACAAAATTTCACAAATCGAGACAAAACATTTTCCTGACAGCAAAAACCTACGCAATGGTGAAGTGGTATACATTATTTTAAAACCCGGTAAAAATGAGCTATATGAGTTTGCCAGAGTGAGTTTAGACAGACCTCAAGAGGGAATTTTTCTAAGAGCGCGAATTGAAAATCGTTGGTATGAAGAAAAGGCAGATTATTTTAGACTCAAATTTGGAATTGAAGCATTTTTTGCCCCCAAAGACAAAGCTTTGGAGCTGGAGAATAAACTAAGAGAGAATGGGATCGCCGTTTTAATGGTATCCAGTTCAGGTAAAGCTCGGATAAAAGGAATAATTGAAAATTAAAAATGGAAAATTATTCGATCAAAACACCGACACTCAAAATAGAGCAATATAAAATACTGTTTTTCCCTACTTTAGTTTGGAAATACCACTACCCGAAATTGTCCATTTATAAAAAAGCCGTATTCTATTTGATCAGGTATCCAAGATTTATTTTCGGTCATATATAAGGGTCTCGAAAAACAAAAAATAACGGAATGTTTAGCACAAAAGCGTTCGATTTTTCGGTAAATTTTTCCTGCCTCGCTCCATTCTCATAATTTCCTATAAAAAAAGACTGGCAAACTCCTAATGCTTCATTTATGATTGCCCTGCACAAACAAAAATAGGAGGTGCATCATGTCTTCCAATACTAATTTCTTTTTTCGAGCCAAGTAGTAAACGGAAAAAAGGCTATCCATCCGAAACTCAAGTCAAACGCGGCTATAGAGTAGTTCATGGCAATAAAGAGCTAAGCGAAAAACTGGGCCGAAATGATCCCTGTCCCTGTGGTTCCGGGCGTAGATTTCAAATCCTGCTGTATGCAATCAGGACGGTTTGACGGCTCCATTAGAGACCATTATTTTTAGGGATTGATTTAATCTAGAAAATATCGCTCTCATCCGCATGGATTGAGAGTGATAAGAGTAAAACGCTCAACTCTTTCCCTTTGCATAAAAATATCCCCAAGGTACACCCGAAAACTTTTTCAGCTGTTCCATAATCCCTGATGAAGGTATGGCTTCTTGGGGGAAAATTCCCATCACTTCAATAAAACATCGCCCGGTTCCTGCTTGATGACGCCAATTACATTTTTGATACGAAAAGGATTTGCCACAGGATTGACAGTGAAACTCTGAATCTTGATTAATGATTTTTTTAGGTAATGGCCCGGTCAATTGTTTACACGCTGGACAGCGATATTGAAAATCTTCTTCAGAAGGGTAAAAGATACTTTCGGACAAAAATTCAGGCAACGAGATAGCCACAAGATTTGCGGGTAAGGAATGATCATCCTGAGGTTCAAATTCGATGGATGGAGCACAGCCCATAAACATAATTTGACTCAGAAATTTATCTCCAATCAAAAAATATTGCTGTTCTTGGTACTGCCATTGCTGTGCAATTAAGCCAATTTCCCTTAAAAAGATCTGTAGCTCAGCTTCGTTTTCGGGTCTATAGTCCATGTCTCTCGGGTGTAATATAAGGCGATTATAAAAATTCATGTTAACCCCCTAGAATTTATGCCCTGGCGATAGGAAAGCTGATAACATGCTCAATTGAGTTTTTGCTTTCCAATAACATTAATACTCGATCCAGACCCAAGGCGACTCCCGAACATTCTGGTAACCCACTATGCAAGGCCTGTAAAAAATGTTGGTCAATAGGAATCGCTTCTTTACCCATATCCAGGCGTTGTTGGTTTTCAGATTCAAAGCGGCTTTGTTGCTCATTGCCATCTTTTAATTCATAGAACCCATTGGCCAATTCCATGGAAGCCATATAGACCTCAAATCGTTTGGCTACCATTTGTCCGTTATTATCTTTAGCAACTCTAGCCAAGGCTGCTTGTGAGGTGGGATAATCATAAATAAAACAAATCGCTGGATGCTCTCTATCTCCACCCAAGTTTGGTTCAACCACATGACTCATTAATAAGTCCAGCCAACGATCTTTCTCATCGTCAAGACTAAGGACCTGATGTAAGTTATAGCCTTTGGCACATTGGTATAAGTCATCCATATTTGCCGTATGTGGATTAATCGATAAACTTTGTTCAAAACATTGCTGGTAGGAATAGTAACAGGTTTCTTGTAGCGGCAACTCACTCAGCAGCTCATGTAATAATTCGTCCATTTCCTGCATTAATTGCCATAAATCATAACCCGGCCGATACCATTCCAATAAACTAAATTCCGGGTTGTGCTTAGGACCCGACTCACCTTGTCTAAACACTTTACATATCTGGTAAATTGCCCCACTACCGGCGGCAAGCAGACGTTTCATGGGCAATTCAGGAGAAGTGTGTAAATAATAAGTTTGATTATTATGCACGGTTGCGAAACTATCAATAAAGGGATCGCAAGTGGTTGAGTACGATAAAATAGGGGTTTCAACTTCCAGCACAGCTCGGTGTTGAAAAAAATTCCGTATTTTTTGCAACAGGGTTGCGCGACTACGCAAAACTGCTAACGATGCGCAAGGTTCCCAAGGTGAGGAAGTGGATTGAGTCATAAAGGGAAACAGTTATGGCAGGTTAGCTAAACCCACCATGCACTATTATTATTGAATTTTAATCGTCTTTAGCACGAGATACGTACTTGGCAGTTCGGGTATCAACTTTTAGTACATCACCAATATTAATAAATAAAGGAACTTGAACTACAGCGCCAGTCTCTAAAGTCGCGGGCTTATTTCCACCACCAGAAGTATCACCGCGTAGACCGGGATCGGTGTCAGTCACGGCTAAATTGACAAAGTTAGGTGGAGAAACTGAAATTGGTACCCCATTCCATAGGGTTAAGGTACAGGTATCTTGTTCTTTCAACCAAAGATTGGCATCACCTACCGCTGTGGTATCCGCTCCCATTTGTTCATAGGTCTCTTCATCCATAAAGTACCATTGTTCACCATCGTTATATAAATACTGCTGATCAACTTCTATCACATCGGCAGCTTCAACCGATTCACCAGATTTAAAGGTGCGTTCTACCACGCGACCTGTTTTTAAATTACGAATTTTAACTCGATTAAAGGCCTGGCCTTTACCTGGCTTAACAAATTCATTTTCGATAATGGCACAGGGGTCATTATCAATCATAATTTTCAGACCACTGCGAAATTGATTGGTGCTAAATGTTGCCATACTGTCCTCAAATGGGAATATTGTCGCAAACCATAATTGATTTTCGATGAGATATCATCATCTGGCATGCCGACCTGTTCAAAAAGAGGATATAATATCATTTGTTGTCACAGAGTGAAAATTTACAAGGTAATTTTAATGGGTAAATACTTTCAATCGGCTAAACAATTACTTAAATTTTTAGAACTGGATGAAGCAGTCGTAAATTATCAGCCTGATGCAGAAAAGTCGTTCCGCTTTTTAGTCCCCGAATCTTTTGCTCTACGTATGCATAAAGGTGACCCCAATGATCCACTCTTATTACAGGTATTACCCCAAGCCAATGAATTAGTAGACTATCCCGACTTTAGTACCGATCCCCTGCAGGAAGAAAAAGTTGTCGTGGCTCCTGGCCTATTAAAAAAATATCAAAAACGGCTCTTAGTGGTAACAACTTCCGCTTGTGCGATTCATTGCCGTTATTGTTTCCGCCGCCATTTTCCGTACCAAGAAGCTCGTCTAGATTGGTTACAACTAGAAGATAATTTGGAACATCTAAAGACCTATCCTGAAACCAGTGAAATTATTTTAAGCGGCGGTGATCCGTTCTCCTTAAACGATAAAAAATTTACTGAACTACTAAGACGTTTAGAATTTTTCAAAAATTTAAAACGAATCCGCATCCATACCCGTAAATTAATAGTTAGTCCGGATAGAATCACACCCACATTACTCAATAGTTTAAAAAACTATTCGCTTCCACTGGTTATCGTATTACATATCAACCATGCCAATGAATTAGATAACTCAATGGCTAAGAAACTGGCTCCATTGAGACAAATTCCTCATCTCCAATTACTTAACCAAGCCGTATTATTAAAATCAGTTAATGATAGTGCTGATGCGTTAATTGAACTCAGTGAGCGTTTATTTGAACTAGGGATCTTACCCTATTATTTACATATGCTCGATCCTGTGGCGGGTAGTCAACATTTTTGGCTCGAAGAAGCCAAGGCCAAGCAATTGCATGAAATGATGAAACAGCAATTGCCGGGATATTTGGTTCCCAAGCTAGTTAGAGAGCAAGCCAATGATCTTTATAAGCAGGAAGTTTAGATAGAGCAATGGAAAGTGGATAATGGAAAATGGAAAATGGAAAATGGAAAATGGAAAATGGAAAATGGAAAATGGAAAATGGAAAATGGAAAATGGAAAATGGAAAATGGAAAATGGAAAAAATATTGACACATTACCAAACTCTGTCAACACTTTTTCCAATTTAAGTTAAATTATTCTTCTGGCAAATTATTTACATCTTCAGTTTTGGGTGCCGCATTGACCACCAATTGATCGACTTTTTGTAGTCCTCTTGGCAATTTATGTCCTCGTCGGCCTCGTTCACCGATATAGTGTTCTAAATCATCCAATTTAAGGGTTAGATGACGTTTCCCAGAGTGTATGGTTAACGTTTGTCCTTCGGACAAAATTGCCAATGCAACAACATATTCTAAACGTTCGGCAACTCTACTGGCCTGTATGGAAATAATCTTTACACCTTTGCCCTTGCCCAGTTTGGGTAAAGCACTTAGGCTATGGATTAATAACCGGCCCTCATTAGTGACGGCCACCACTTTATCAGTATTATAGTCGCTGATTTTCAGTGGTGTCATGACCTGACCGCCAGCCGGCGCATTAAGTAATGCCTTACCTTTTTTATTTTTAGTGACTAAATCTTCTAACTGGGCCACAAAGCCATAACCCGCATCTGAGGCAATTAAATATAAACTATCCAACTGATCCATTAAAACACTGACAAAGTGCGCATTGGCTAAACAATTCACCTTACCAGTTAACGGCTCCCCTTGACTACGGGCTGATGGTAAATCATGACTGGTCACCGCATAGCTTCTTCCAGTACTGTCCAGAAAAATGGAAGGCATATTGGTTTTACCCTTGGCGCTGCATAAATAAGAGTCACCAGATTTATAGTTCAGTGAGGTGGGATCTATGTCATGTCCTTTCGCCGCTCTGACCCAGCCTTTTTCCGATAACACCACGGTAATGGCTTCGCTACCTATTAAATCGGTTTCTTGTATTGCTTTGGCGGCTTTGCGTTCAACAATCTCCGAACGACGAGCATTGCCATGTTTTTCAGCAAGTGCCTTCAGCTCTTTTTTAATGAGCGTTTTCATGCGTTGCTTAGAACCAAGAATTTTTTCCAGCTGTTTACGTTCTTTTTCTAATTCATCTTGTTCAGCTCGAATTTTCATTTCTTCCAATTTGGCCAAATTGCGTAGCTTTAATTCTAAAATAGCTTCGGCCTGAACGTCAGTAATGGAGAAATGTGACATTAATACGGGTTTAGGTTTATCTTCGGTCCGAATAATATGAATGACTTCATCAATATTTAAAAAAGCAATTAAATACGCATCTAAAACATGTAAACGATGCAATACTTTTTCTAATCGATATTCCAGACGCCGTCTTACCGTATCAAAACGATAATCCAACCATTGCTGCAAAATCCCCTTTAAGCCTAAAACCTGTGGTCGACCATTTAAGCCGATCATATTCATATTAACGCGATAATTACGTTCTAAATCGGTGGTAGCAAATAAGTGATCCATTAGCATTTCAATATCAACCCGATTAGAACGTGGAATAATTACTAAGCGAGTTGGGTTTTCATGATCGGATTCATCGCGCAAATCACTGATCATAGGCAATTTTTTAGCCTGCATTTGGGCGGCTAATTGCTCTAATAGTTTGCTACCGGAGGTTTGATGAGGCAAAGCATTGACGATAATATCGCCATTTTCAGTCTCATATTTCGCCCGCATTTTTACTGAGCCACCACCCAGTTCATACATTTTCATCAGATCCGCTACTGGGGTAATAATTTCCGCCTCAGTTGGATAGTCTGGTCCCTTAACAAATTCCATTAATTCGGGTACGGATAGGTTGGGAGAGTCGATTAAAGCAATACAAGCGTCCACCACTTCGATTAAATTATGAGGTGGAATATCAGTTGCCATCCCAACTGCAATACCGGTAGTTCCATTAAGAATTATATGAGGTAATTGAGCTGGAAGTAGTTTAGGCTCTTCCATGGTTCCGTCAAAATTAGGAACCCAATCAGTAGTACCTTGCCCCAATTCCTGCAACAACACTTCAGAAAATACTGATAATTTGGCTTCCGTATAACGCATCGCGGCAAAGGATTTGGGATCATCAATTGCTCCCCAATTCCCTTGTCCATCGACTAGCGGGTAGCGGTAAGTAAATGGTTGAGCCATTAAGACCATAGCCTCGTAACAAGCACTATCGCCATGCGGATGGTATTTACCCAATACATCGCCTACCGTACGTGCCGATTTTTTATACTTAGCCGTTGCTTTTAAGCCCAATTCTGACATGGCATAAATAATACGTCGCTGAACTGGCTTCATACCATCACCAATATGTGGCAAGGCACGATCGAGAATGACATACATGGAATAATCCAAATAAGCCTTTTCAGTAAAGACTTCTAGGGGTTGCGTTTCAATTCCATCATCAGGGGTGATTATATCGGACATTTTCCTACACTTTTCTTGGCTATTATTAACGGCTTGGCAGAGATTATATTCAAGATATGTTGTATAGCCAAATTTTAATTGATCGGATATACTCAAATAAAATAATAAAATTACTGGTCCCGTTATAATATGCTTGTTTTAGTGGTGGATGATAGTATTTCAATTCGAAATTTTCTGAGTAATAGTATTAAAAAAAAGGGACATAATGTTATTGCTGTATCCGGTGGTGAAGAAGCCATCGAGATTTTTAAACAAAAAGAAGTTGATTTAATCCTAATGGATGCCGAAATGCGGGGTATAGACGGCTTTACCACCACGCAAAAAATTCGGGAACTTACCAAAAATCACTGGATTCCAATCATTTTTCTCAGTGCTCATAGCCAAGACGAATATATTCAAAAAGCACTCGACTATGGTGCCGATGTCTATTTGCGAAAACCCATTAATTTTGTTGAGTTACATGGACAGATCAATGCCATGGCGCGAATTTCTAAAATGCGTGATGAAATGGCCAAACTCAATGACAGCCTTAAACTTGCCAATCAACAATTGGCCAAGCACGCTAATATTGATGGTTTAACAGGTATCGCCAACCGACGTAATTTTGAAATCCGTCTTCAATTAGAAGCGAACCATTGTCAACGTCACCAATGTGCCCTAAGTCTTTTATTGTGTGATATCGACTTTTTTAAACAATACAACGACTCCTATGGACATGTTGCCGGAGATAAAGCGCTTTGCAAAGTTGCCAAAACCATTGAAAAATCTTTTGATCGTTCTACCGATCTTGTAGCCCGTTTTGGTGGTGAAGAATTTGTGGTTATTTTACCCGATACGTCACAAGTCGATGCCGAACATCTTGCCGAACAAATGCGTCAAAAAATTGAGGCGCTTAACATTGAACATTGCGATTCAGCCATTGCCCAACATCTTACAATTAGTATTGGTATAGCAACGAGTGTAGGAAAAAGTAATATTGAAAGTTTAATCGAACAAGCCGACCAAGCTTTATATCAAGCCAAAAAATCCGGTCGAAATCAATTTAAATCTTTTCTTGCAAAACAGACAAAAAAAAGCCCTAAGAATAAATCTTAGGGCTTTTCCAACTCACATTAATTCGAGTCGGTCTTTGCTAAAACTTGGATTATTTAGCAACTGGAGCTTGTGGAGCAGCCCACTGCTTGATGCGAGCTTCATACGCTTTACGGTCAGCTTCCATTTTAGCGAGTTGTTTTTGTTGCATAGCTTCAAACGCTTGTTTTTGTGCAGCTTGTTGCTTTTTAAACTGTTCTTCAGTTGGCATTGCAGGCATAGCTGGTACCGCTCTTGGCGCTACAGGAGCTGCATAAGCAGCTTGAGGATAGTAGCCACTTACATTGTTAAAACGGTTGTTACCATCCCATGAGTTGTTTCCGCGCCAGTTATTATAACCATTGCCAGAACCATTTCCGTAACCATTTCCATAATAGCTGTTACGACCATTACCACGGCCACGGCCACGACCTTTGGCTTTAAAACTGAAATCTACTTCACCGTCCACGTCGCCGTCCATATCAGTGGAACCGTCGCCATAACCATTTCCATAACCGTTACCAGATGCATTACTAGAACCGTAACCATTACCATAACCGTTGTTATTCCAGTTGTTGTTAAAATCATTGGAACCGTCATCACCCCACCAAGCATTGGCAGAAGCAGTTAAAGCGATAGAACCAACAGTAGCAACAGCTATTAATAATTTTTTGATTTGCATTTTATTCTCTCCAAAATAATATACATTGAAATAAAGAAATTGTAACTTCAGCATGTTTAGATTTTGTCTCAATACAAGGCATTTTCGCACGGAGAATGGGAGCATATGCAGATATGTGACCATTTGAGTACGAAAAAAACGCAGTAGTGAGGCAAAAGATGAATGTGCTCAATTACAATTTTTAACCCCAGGGCTATATGCCCGTCATTGAGGTACATCATATTACAACTTTAATAAATTAGCAAGTACTAATATAGATATTTTTTAATTTTATTATTTTGAGTGATTTTTCTAGGTTAAAGTCACCGGGAGTAAAACTTTCCCTGCCCCAAAACAAAAAAACCTTGAGGTCATTTCTGACCACAAGGTTCACACACAATCGGGACTCAATTGTAGGTCAGCTAAGCTGACCTACAAATAATCTATACGGTGTTTTATTTAGCAGGAGCTGCTGGAGCTTTAGGAGCCCATTGCTTGATGCGAGCTTCATAAGCTTGACGATCAGCTTCCATTTTAGCGAGTTGTTTCTGTTGCATTGCTTCAAATGCTTGTTTTTGTGCTGCTTGTTGCTTTTGGAAGTCTTCCATAGTTGGCATAGCAGGAGCAGCAGGCATTGCACGTGGTGCTGGAGCAGCTTGAGGAGCTACAGGTGCGCCATAACCGCGAGGGCCATATCCGCTAACATTGTTGAAACGGTTGTCATAGTTGTTGTAACCACGACCATTACCATATCCGTCACCATAACCATTTCCGTAAGCATTTCCATAATAACTATTGCGAGCGTTACCATTACCACGACCACGACCACGACCTTTAGCTTTGAAACGGAAATCTACTTCACCGTCCATGTCGCCGTCCATATCGGTAGAGCCGTCGCCATAACCATTTCCGTAACCGTTACCGGATGCGTTGCTGGAACCGTAACCATTACCATAACCGTTGTTATACCAGTTGTTGTTAAAATCATTGGAACCATCATCACCCCACCATGCACTGGCAGAAGCAGTTAAAGCCAAAGAACCAACAGTAGCCGCAGCTATTAATAATTTTTTAATTTGCATTTTATTCTCTCCAAAATAAAGATACATGAAATAATAGTGTTTTAACCCCAAAAACCCAGACCACCCAGGTTTTATAAAAGTGGTAATTAATTTAAGAAGTGTTTAATATTCTTAATTAATTAACTTTCAATGGAAGTATAATATTATAACTTTAACAGTTTAGCAAGCTTTAATATTAACATTTACTAATATTCTTTATTTGGAAGAAATTTAGGCTTTTATGAAAAATCGGTTAATAGGCAGCATAGAAGTCTTTCAGACTGATTTTTAAGGTTAACTCGGGGGAAACAAAAATAGGATTTTTTTAAGACACTTTAATTTTTGTTCTATGATAGTACAATTGTATTATCTATAAACAACTACCTTTAAATATTTATGCTACTTATCATTTCACCTGCAAAAAAATTGGATTTTGATTCTATTGCCCAGACTGAAAAGTTTACTCAAGCTGACTTTTTAGATGATTCACAAGAATTAATTAATACCTTACTCCCTTATACGGTTGGCGATCTTGAAAAACTAATGAAGCTCAGTCGCAATTTAGCTGAACTAAATTATCAACGTTATCGCGATTGGCAACTCCCGTTTAATCCACAAAATGCCAAACAAGCCATATCAACCTTTAAAGGCGATGTTTATCACGGATTAAATATCGAGAGCTTTAATGATGAACAATTGGATTTTGCCCAGCAACATCTGCGCATACTCTCAGGGCTTTATGGTTTACTTCGCCCATTAGATTTAATGCAACCCTATCGTTTAGAAATGGGGACGCGCTTAGAAAACCAACGGGGTAAAAATTTATACGAATTTTGGCAAGATAAAATTACTATCGCGATTAATAAACAACTCAAACAATCCGGTAGCTCACATTTAATCAACTTAGCCTCAAATGAATATTTTAAATCAGTTATACCAAAGCAAGTTATAGCACCTATAATTACACCAGTATTTAAAGAATTGAAAAATGATCAATATAAAATAATCAGTTTATTAGCCAAACGTGCTAGAGGCATGATGAGTGCTTATATCCTCAAAAATCAGTTGAACAATGTTGAGGACATTAAGCAATTCGCGGATGCTGGTTATAAATATAATGAAACCCTATCGACCGAATTTGAGTGGGTCTTTACACGAGATAAGAAACCCAGTTAATCAAATGTGAGAGGAATAAAAATAAAACCATGAAACGCCTCTTTTTATTACCATTAAGATATTATATTTATCTGACGGCATTATTTGGTTTTATATTGGCGTTGCTGGTTATTTCATTTTTTCCAAAGCCTGCAGCTAACCCGATCGCCCCTATTACTAAATCAGCCCAACCTATCTCAACGAACAAAAAACCAATTAGTTATGCCGATGCCGTTCAGCTTGCATTCCCTTCAGTGGTTAGTATTTTTACCCGAAAACCATCGGAAAAGAAAGCCGCTAATATTACCGACAATCCTTTTATTTTCCCGCCAAGTAAATTTCAAACTAGTCCTACTGAAAAACCTGAATTGGATCTGGGCTCAGGAGTTATTGTTAGCTCCGATGGTCATATATTAACCAATAATCATGTGATCAAAAATGCCAATAGTATTGAAGTCATGCTAAACGATGGACGGTTTATCACTGCTGCTCTGATTGGTCATGATCCAGAAACAGATTTAGCCGTTTTAAAGGTTTCCGCATCCAACCTTCCCGTGATTAATTTTGGGCATTCTGATAAAGCCCGAATTGGTGATGTGGTGCTTGCCATAGGCAATCCTTATGGTGTTGGTCAAACCGTCACTTCTGGAATTATTAGTGCGTTAGATCGAACTCAGCTCGGTCTTAGTACTTTTGAAAACTTTATCCAAACCGATGCTCCTATTAATCCAGGTAATTCAGGTGGAGCATTAATTAATACCAATGGTGACTTGATTGCAATTAATACTGCCATCATCTCACCCAGCGGTGGCTCCCAGGGCATTAGCTTTGCCATTCCCATCGATTCTGCCAAAAAAGTGATGGAACAACTTATTACCCATGGCTCTGTGATCCGAGGCTGGATAGGCGTGAGAGCAGTCGGAATTTCAGCACAACGCAGTCAACAAGTATTGGGCTATGTGGTTAAAGGCTTAGTCATTGTTGGTACTGTCGCCAATGGACCCGCAGCCAAAGCAGGTTTAATTGCCGGTGATATAATTACCCAAATAAACAATAAAGATATTCATTCCGTAGAATCTGCGTTGGCCACCATTACTAACCTAAAACCTGGCGATGTGGCATTACTTAACGGCTTGCGGAATAACCAGTCCTTCCAATTTAAGGTTGTGGCAACCCAACGTCCAAAAATGTCAAACTAATCGACTTTAATTTTCTCTATTAATTTAGCATCCTTAAGCTATCCTTAAGGATTTATTTTTTATCCTCTCCTCTAATATATTGATTATTTTCACTATATCCAAACAACCTGAATATAAGTTTAGTGAATTTTAGGTATCACTTTCAGTTGACCACAATTCTTTAGTCATGCGAAGATTGGTAAGGATTTTAAAAATTGAGCAAAATTGAGTATATAAAAAAAACCAATATTATGAAGCATGGCTTAAATTTATTTGTTGGACAAATGATTGCTACTGTAGGGCTATTAATCCTTATATGTATTGGCGTGGTTGGTTCTTTTTATTATAGCAATCAAAGTGTTTTAGATAGTTATGATAATTTAATGCAAGAGGAGAAAGAAAAAAATAGCTTGAATCAAATTGATTTACTACTTTCCTTAGCCAGACAAGCTGAAAAGGGATTTTATACCCAACAAACTCCCGAAGACGCCAAACGTGTATTAAACAACTTGGAAAAGGCATTCGGTATTTCTCAAGATTTACATAGGGAAGAAAAAAAACCGGATCAACTATCCAACAATCAAAATAAAAGACGATATATTCAAAACCTCCAACAAATTAGCCTGTTATTAAATGAGTATCATGAACTTTTTGCTCAGTCTCTCCAATTATGGAAAACCCGTGGCTTTTCTAGAGAGTCTGGACTTGGCTTACAATTGCGAGAAAGTGCCTATTCAGGATTGCGCTCACGTTTAAAACTTTACAATACCCAGGGTCTTCTAGAACAAATATATCGATTACGTTGGTTAGAACACGAATACTATTTATATGGCAGCAATTATCTCGACAAAATCAAAATAGCCATTGGGACATTTAAAAAGCAGTTACGAAAGGCCAAGCTAAGTCCAGAATTATCAGCCCAAATAGATTCTCAAATTAATGCCTATCAATTAGAACTCGATAAATTGGCTGCCTCAAAAAATAAAAATACCAGCCATAAATCACTAGAAAACAAGGCCAATCAATTATTAAAAATATTAAATGAACATACCATTAATGATTTTGCTCTCTTATTTCGAACCCTCGTCTATTATGAAATGGAATATCGTGAGCTTGGGCACCAAACCAAACACGTAGAAGGCGTTAAAAATACCATTAAAACGCTTCAAGCTAGGGTTACCGAAGCTAAAATTCACGAAAAAGAAAAAATTCAGCTAAATCAGGCACTCAAAGGTTATCTCAATTCTTTTGAACAACTCGTGCACTTGGATATAAAAATTTCTCAATTAAAAGAAAAAATCGATCACGTCGTATTCAAAATCACTCCTATTATACAATCTGCAATGAAACATGAGGCTGACACCATGCGCCGAATTCAATTGCAAACTAATGAAATTAATCAACGTCATACCACGTTAAATATTATGACTACGCTAACAATGCTGCTCTTGGTGATTGGTTTAGTCTATTGGATCATCCGCCGATTGGGTGGAAAAGTCAGTCAAATTGGTCATAACCTGGCTCAAATTGCCAATGGCAATTTGCATATTAATGCTCAGATCCCTGCCGAACATAAACGAGATGAGTTGGATTGGATAGCCCATCATGTAAATATGGTTGCCAATAGTTTATCAAAATCCATAGAATCCATTAAATTGCGAAATATAGAGTTAGAAGCGATTTCCAGTAAATTGGCAAAATATCTTTCTCCACAACTATATCGCTCCATTTTTTCTGGACAACAAGCCGTTCATATCCAATCCCAACGCAAACGTCTTACAGTATTTTTTTCGGATATTGTTGGTTTCACTCATACAACAGACACCATGGAATCAGAGGAATTAACCACTCTTTTAAATGACTACTTGAATGAAATGTCAAAAATTGCTCTTAAATACGGTGGTACTATCGATAAATTTATTGGCGATGCCATTATGATCTTTTTTGGCGATCCGGAGAGTCGAGGAGAACAAGAGGATGCTTTAGCTTGTGTATCTATGGCAATTGCTATGCGCGATCGTCTTAAAGACTTACAACAAATTTGGGAACAAGAAAAAGGATTTACCCAACCCTTTAAAATCCGTATCGGTATTGCCACAGGTTATTGTACAGTCGGCAACTTTGGCAGCGAAGAGCGCATGGATTACACCATTATCGGCGGTTACGTCAACTTAGCCAGTCGATTAGAACAACATGCTAAACCCGATCAGATATTAATTTCTCACGAAACTTATGCCTTAATAAAAAAACAAATCTATTGCCAAGCTCAAGATAGCATTCAAGTTAAGGGTATTAGCCAAGCGGTCAAAACTTATCAGGTTAAAAGTTTTATGACAGACAGTCATTCTGAATTAACTATTCGTGAACAAGGACCTGGCTATTCTGTCAATATTGATGGCAGCCCGATGGATAAGATAGAACGCACTCAATTGGCCGTAAAATTATCAAACATAATAAAAAAACTTAATAGCTCCTAACCTACTTCAGGAAAAAATCATGCGAATACTTCTGGTAGAAGATGAACCCCTTATTGCAGATGGAATCAAAGTTGCTCTGGAACGAGAAGATTATGCCGTAGATTTACTGACTAATGGTCTGCACGCCTTGGATGCCTTACAAATTGAAAACTTTGATCTCATGGTACTAGATGTGGGCTTACCCGGTATGGATGGCTTTAAAGTTTTAAATAAATTACGCCAAAGCATGTATATCAATAGCGGTATCCCCGTTATTATTCTAACGGCAAGAGATGCCATCAATGACCGGATTCAGGGACTTGATCACGGCGCAGACGACTATATGATCAAACCCTTTGACATCCAGGAATTAATTGCTCGTATACGAGCCCTTTCAAGGCGCAGCAAAGGACGAGCGAATACTCTGATTCGATATAAAGATTTAGAGGTTGATCCAGCTGCTCATAGCATAACTTATCAACAAAAACCGATAAAATTGCTTCCCAAAGAATTTTCCGTATTAGTTACATTACTTGAGAATCAAGGCAAGGTCGTCTCAAAGAACCGCTTGGAAGAAAGCATTTATGCCTGGAATGAAGAGGTTGGCAGTAATGCACTAGAAGTCCATATTCACCACCTAAGGAAAAAAATTTCGAATAATTTAATCAAAACCATTCGAGGTATTGGTTATATAGTCCCTTAGCCGCAATCGGTCAAATAAATCTATAAAAATCCCACCTTGGAGAAAAAAAATGCATAGCAGTTCCTTATATGCGCAATTACTTAAAAGTATCATTAGCATATCGGTCTTGTCCTGGTTAGCTGTGGTTCTTTTAACTCGCGCAGAAACCAGCCATGAAATAGAAGAACTATTTGATGCGCAATTAGCACAAGAAGCGGGAATTATTTTTGAGGTATCCAAAAAAGCGATTCAACAAGATATATTATTAAGTAGCATTCTACAAAAAACCACCTATGGACATAAATATGAATATAAAATCAGCTTTCAAATCTGGCAAGATCAACGCTTATTATTTCGAACCCATAATACTCCCTTAGATAAATTTACTCACTCAAGCGGTTATGGTGACCAGCTCTATGAAAATAAAAAATGGCGCGTCTTTGCAACTCAAGAAACCCAGAACGATATAAAATATACGATAATTACCGCTGCCGAATATGACATCCGTGATGAATTGATTGGAGACGTGGTATTTCAAGCCACTACGCCACTATTACTTGCTCTCCCTATCTTAGTGCTATTAATGCATTTTGCCATTAAAAAAGGCTTACGCCCTCTTAAGACCATTGCCAATACCGTGGCCGAAAAAAATACGATGGATTTCGCACCAGTACAAATCGAAGCCATACCAAAAGAAATTCAAGCGGTTATTGCGGCATTAAACAAACTAATGCAACGTTTAAAAATTGCCTTTGATAAAGAACGACGATTTACCATGAATGCCGCTCATGAACTACGCACTCCGATAGCCGCTTTGCAGGTTCAAGCTCAAGTTGCCAAAGGTTCATTAGGAAACAAGACTCAATTAATTACCGCCATTGATAATATTTTAAAAGGCACCAAAAAAAGTACCCATTTAATTACTCAAATGCTAACCCTGGCACGCTTAGAACCAGAAGCCATAAAAGAGAGATTTTTATTTGAAAATATTGCCCATATTATCCGCGATAGCGTTTCCGAACATGTCCCTGTTGCCCTTGAAAAAGAAATCGAAATAACTTTTGACTCTCCTCCAGATAAGGAATGTGAAATATTCCATGATACCCAAGGTATTGGCATTATGATGAATAACTTAATCCAAAATGCCATACGCTATACACCGAAACATGGAGAGATCACTATTCAACTAAAATGTGATGAACAACTGTGTAAGATAATAATAACTGACTCAGGCCCTGGTATTTCAGAATCAGAAATCGACAAAGTTATGGAACGCTACTACCGCAGTACTAGCCAAGATAAACAAGGTTGTGGTCTGGGTTTATCCATAGTAAAACAAATTGTTGAGATTCATGGCGGCAGCATTAAACTGAGCAATAATAAGGGGTTAGTCGTTGCTATATCTATCCCTAAACATAGCCAATAATATTCGACTTACCCCCAGTGTTTTCAACAGAGATGCCTCCTTATTTTTTGTAGCTATTTACAGCCGAAGCAAAATCTTCGATAATCCCAACTAGGGTAACCCTAACTCAATTCATTGTAAGGCTGATATATCTATAACTGTTCCTACAATTCAGGTACCAGGTGAAAAATGCTTGATGTCAACCAACTCAAATTGCCAAATATATCCGAAGCTGGTCAACAAGCCTTGGAATTACTTAGTGATGACTTAATCGAAATGGCCTATTTAGCTGATTTTTTAGGCAAAGATCCAACCATATCGGCCAATCTCTTAAAATATGCCAATTCACCTGTCTATCATCGCCAAGTCGAGGTAAAAAGTATTCGAAGTGCTGTTAGTCTATTGGGTTTGAAACGCTGCAAAATGGCCGTAGGTGTCACCATATTACAGACCTACAGCTGCAAGGCCAATACGATTACCGAAATGGTTTGGTCCCATTGTACCAGTGTAGCGACAGTAGCTCGTTTAATCGCCGAAAAAACACATCCCGCTTTAGTAGATGATATTGAAACCACCGCTCTTATGCATGACATGGGCATTTTGGTTATGGTGAGCAGTTTTCCTGATACTTATATTCCCCTTGTCGAACAGTGTATTAAAGAAAGAAAACCGTTGGCAGAATCAGAGAAAAATACTTATGCTTTTACTCATGACCAGGTATTTGAACACCTTGCCAAAAAATTACGTCTACCACATAGCACAACTGAAAGCGTTAAATTATTTCACTCTCCCGAGCCATTGATCGGAATTGAGAAAGAAGAATATATCCATTTAGCCATCTGTCATCTAGCCCATTTATTGGTCTATGAATATAATGATAGAAATGGTACCGCCTGTCATGCCATTAGTGAACACTTGGCAAATGACATCGATAATCTCACCTCAATATTAAATATCTCAGATAATATGCTAGGTGATCTTATTGAAGATAGTGAGATGATGTTAAATATTCTATAAAACGACTTAAATTAAACCATACAAATTGCAAAGTATTAACATCCCAAAGTAATTAAGCAGCTTTTTTTAACGCTGCAATATTAAGCTATCCGGGAAATATATAAATACCCATTCAGTAACATCAGTCACTTTCATTGATCTAAATCAAATCTATAATAGTTTTCATAATGCTGATATTTTAGTCAAATACTAAACTAGGTTTATCAGAGAGAAATAACTAAAAATCTATTCATTAGGATAATAAAAATGAGGAAAAAATAATGCAACTGAGACAATTATTCGATCATCAAAGTAGCACTTATAGCTACTTATTGTGGGATGCGAAAACCAAACAGGCTGCTTTGATAGATTCAGTCAAGGAACAAATTGAACGAGACGCAAAACTTATTCAAGAACTCGGCTTAAATTTACAATATCTACTAGAAACCCACATTCATGCCGATCACATTACCGGTTCGGGTATTTTAAGAGAAAAATTTTTAGCCAAAGTACTGGTACATAAAAATAGTCAAAGTGATTGCGCCGATATTTTAGCCGAACATGGTGATAGTATTTCCTTAGGTGAAACAAAAATAAACCTACTACACACCCCTGGACATACTAATACGGATATCTCCTATTTAATCGAAGGGGCTGTATTTACCGGAGATACCTTACTTATTCGAGGTAGCGGCAGGACCGATTTTCAATCTGGCAATGCTGGCATCGCTTATGATTCAATCACTCAATATTTATTTACTTTGCCAGATACAACGATTGTTTATCCCGGACATGATTATAATGGATTAACAACATCAACCATTGGTGAAGAAAAAACCCTTAATCCACGTCTAGCTAATGGTAAAACCCGGGAAGAATATATTGCCATTATGGATGGAATGGACTTGCCTAAGCCCAAATTAATTGAGCAAGCGGTACCGGGAAATATGGAATGCGGCTTATAAAATAAAACTGAAACAATTTTATTAACAACAAAACATCAATATAATTGTCTGTTACTGTTAAGAGATTTTTTTAACAAAAAAAGACAATTAATATGAATATTTTCTTGTGGGCTTTTATCCTGATTTTCCAGATGCTTTCTGTCGCTATGGCAGAGAGCCAAATTATTTACATTCACCTCTATAGTTATCCGGGATACAAATACCCGGCTTAACTGATGTGTCAACACTTTTCCGGACACATTGTTAAACAGCTTTTTGCTGAATTTCATATAAGTAGCCAATTAGTTTGTCCAGCTCTAAACTGATATAAAGTACATCACTGACTCCGACCCAGGAAAGCTCCGGCATTTAGCATTGATAAAAACACCAAACCCTTGTCCGTGCCTTCCATATTTTCCGTAGTCAATTTTTTTAGCAATAATTTCTGCTATTCTTAATTCAACACTCAAGCAACCCGAGGAGGTTTATATGCAACCAAAATTTACCCCCGGTAAAAATATAGCGATGAAAGTCCCAGCCCATGAATATAAAAATACGGTTTCTTTTTATCGAGATATTCTGGGATTGGAAGCGGTAAATAATGATTCCGATCAAAATATTGAATCCAGTACTTTTAAATTTGGTGATAAAACTCTTTGGATTGATAAAGTCTCAGGAATAAGTCAGGCTGAAATTTGGTTAGAAATTCTTACCGATGATTTAGACACAGCTTCAGTCTATTTTCAGGCCAATCATTGTGTCCGCCGGGATGAAATTGAGCCGTTACCAGAAGGATTTAGTGGTTTTTGGATCAGTAATCCCGCTAATATTATTCATTTAGTTACTTTGCCCAATGAAAATTAAGCAATTTTTTAATCCGCTCTCTGATTAATTAACAGGCTATCTGTTGTGAGGCGATCAGCATGTTTTCTAAACCATTCTCAATTTGGATATTTTCATGCTCTATGGTTTGTTCGCAGACATGACATCGTGATACCTTGGTGATGGATTGCACCCAATAAGGAGTTTTTTTGACAGTATTCCCGTACTATAGAATATAGATGCAAGGAATAGGCTAATTTAACAAATTATTTAACTATCCTGTGCCCTAATATTTATTTTTATTAACCGATTTAATTTAGCTTCAATCACTATGGTTAATTTATTTATTGTTTTATTCTGTCTTGGATTTGGCAGTTTGGCCATTTATATGGATCAAGCCAATATAGCGATGCTTATATTTGGAGCAGGCCTCATATTTTTTTCAATTAAATATAGCCGAGTCACTGATCCTCTAGCTAAAGATTTTGAAGCATTCCATGCAGAACAAGATGTAAAACAAGCTGGAATCGATGCCCGAAATTATGAAGAACAGGTTCGACGCAGTGATTTAATTGTGATTGCGACTACGAAAAAAGTTATTAAATTAGAAAAAATCAATAGTCACCCTAGTTATCAGGTCAGAGCTAAAATCATGCAACAACTACAACCACTCAATATCAGTCAAGCTAATCCAATTTCTACAGAGCTTTCTATTTTATCCCAGCACAAAGTAAAAATAGGACAAGTGAATATTTGGTTTTTAAAACACCATGAAAAAGGTTATCGCTCAATACATAGACGCCATTGGGTTTTATGGGAACCACGCCATTTACCTTTATTCAAGCATTATTTAAATCAATCCAAACAAGATCAATGATTTGCCCGCATTCCATACTGGTCGAATCACTAAAAATATCCTTTTATTTTAATTAAATTTCCCATATCGCTAGATTTATCTAGCAATCTTAGCTATAAAAAAACCCATTGAATTTATTTGTTTGCTTTTATATCACTTTATATATTGCAAATACCAATATATAATCATTCACTTTATATATGCCGTTCTGTCCTTGATCAATGCATTGACAGAATAAATGAAATTTTCAACGGATAGGCATATTCGTATTAACCTAGAAAATCAGTTATCTTCATCATGCAGTTTACTGAATTGCTTAGAAATAGATAGCCACTCATTTTTCATGGTTCAACAAACCTATCCACTACTTGTGAGTCAAGTTGTTATTAGGGGGATAAATTTTATGAATGAAAGATTTTGTATCGCATTAAAACTGCGCAAAGATGGTAAAACATTTCGGCAAATCGGACAAGAATTAGGAATAAGTCATGGTCGAGCCAGTGAAATTTATCACAAGGCTAAAAACTTGGAAAAATCGGGAAAACTTCCTCCCAAATGGACCCATGGTTTACGTACCAAAGTAGCCCAGGCTTTAATAGACTCTGGATTTAAAAGTAAACAAGAAGTCATAAATGGTATAAAATCAGGCCAGATTAAATTAATTCCCCGATCGGGACGTAGCACAATTGCTGGTATTGGAAGTCAGTCTTTAGAAGAGATTGCCATCTGGGCAGGGTTAGCTAGTCCAGAAGAAAATGCCATTAATCACGCAATCATTTTATTAAAATCGCATGGTTATAGCATTAGTAGAGAACAATAATGCTCGCCTATATTTAAAAAACCTTTAAATATAGGCTTCACCAAACAAAGGCAAACCCTGTTCAACAATTTGACAACGCAGTGGTTCATTGATGAAATAAGCAGATACGGGTAGATCAATACTTTTACTATGACGATTAACCACCATCATAGCCTCTTCCCTACTGCCATATTTTTCACGGGTTTTAAATTTTCCCAGACCATCAGAAACAGACCATTTATCATTTGATTTAACTAGGTTTAACCAGGGATCACGCGTTTCAATTTTGGTTCGCTTAACTCTGCAATTCAGCTTTTTCCCCAGCCGGTTTAAAGCTTTGGGAATTTCTAAATCATAATAGCGTTTTATGGTTTTAAGGGTTTTACCATAACGATTTTCCTGAATTTTCCCATCCGGCCAGGCTATACCATCGTAGCCATTTAGACAGGCCTGAACCAATAATAACTTAACAGCCAAAACAGGCCATTCTTTTTTAAATGGGGCATTTGCTACCGTTCCCCAATAAGAAGTATCATAGCCGTTTTTTCCACCGGTTTGATGCCAATCACTTTGTACCTCTTCAATAAACAATATTTTGTTTCCAAACTTGTCCAAACGACTTGTGGTACGGATATGAATAAGCACATTATGATCGATATAATGGGCACCAAAAAACACCCGCTGATAATCAGGTAGGCTCACCTGCCATTCCCGATAGTCATCACCACCGTATAAAGTTAAATGATCATAATGAGTATGATATTTGGCTCCATTTTTTAGACCAAACTCATCACGAGCATGTTGATCCGCAGATTTAATGGCTTCACTACTATCGTTAAAAAATAAACTCTGATTGAGTCGATTTACTATCGCACGTCCATAGGGATCAAGGGCAAACCAACATGTGTTTAAGGCCATATCATGCCCATTACTAAGTGTCTTAACGACTCCAACCCGATAATTACATGTTTCATCGACATAACGCAAAATACAATGGCAGGTTTCATCTAACTTTAGAGCAGCCCGATACACGGCTTGATGTGGCATTTTCTGAGCCGTCTCTTTAAAGCTCAAGCCACCATTTGTCCCCCAAATTTGCTCCGTAGTAAGTACAAGTCGAGTTTGAGCAAAATTGATGGCTGCTAAGACTTCACTTTTACTCAGCCGATTGGTTTCATCTTGTTTAGAAAGAAAAACATATAGGCCAGACCATATAAACTCTTCTCTCCGAATACCTAATTGCTGCATATTGCTAATAGTGGCTAACCATTGTCCCGCGCTTGCATAATTTAAGGGTAAAGCCTTGATTCGGTTTTGTAAGGTGCTAAATAATTTTTCTGGCGCAGAATAAGTTTCTCGAGTGAGTTGTTGTTGATTATCGACCAACCGTCGCCGAGCAGTTTCGATACGCTGTTTTTGAACATCTCGTGTTATCCAAAGGTATAGTTCTGCTTTTTCCGCATCGCTCCAATCCATTGCTTTAGGTATGTCAGCTAAAGTATAGCCTGAAAAATCAAAATCAAATTCAGTCCAGCCACGTTTTGGATTGCCATTATCATCACGATGCCGATAAACTATATCAACCAAAGCATACAAAGCTTTATGTTCAACGTCAGGTTGAGGACCATTGTTTTCTAATGCATGATATTTGGCTCGATCGGTTACAAGATCAATTATTCGTCCACTGGTTAACAATAGCATAAATAAACCTCTAATATTTATGGTTTAATAATATGTTTCTATTTCCGACCAATATAGTCAACTATTAATTTGTATGCAAGTTTTAATACCTATGTAAGTTTTAATACCAATGAAAAATTTAAACAATATCATCGTATTCTTATTGACTAGCTTTTTATTTTTTTCAACAATAAGCAGTCAGGTAGAGCCAAATATAACTATTCAAAACAATCAATTTAAAAAAAATATGTTTAATCAATTTATTAATATTTTTGAACCCAGTGGAATTGCGCAACTTGAAAATGGTCAAGTCCTGATTGTCGATGATGACGGATTAAAACCCATATCATTATTAAAATTTAGCAAAAAAGAACCCTTCGATCATCTGGAAAAAATTTCAGAATACAACTTTGGCTCTATCGAGGTCGATGACCTAGAAGCCCTAACCGTCGGCAAAAATCAGTATATTTATGCCATCACATCTCATTCTCGCAACCGCAAAGGAAAACTCAAACATAAACGCAATCGCTTGATCCGATTTAAATTTAAAAATGGCCAATTAGCCAACCCCATAGCGCTGGAAAACTTACGCGACTGGATAGTTTACTCCTACCCTCAACTGAGAAAGGCATCCAATATAAAAAAAGTTCAAGAAGATGGAGGCTTAAACATTGAGGGATTGGCCTATCACAATAATCAACTATTTATTGGATTGCGAAGTCCTCTTCACCAGCTTGAAAATCAGTCGAAAGCTATGATTATTCCTGTTAATTTAGGTGATAATATTTTTAAAAATAAACTCATTAATAACAGTCCAAACCCAATTATTACGGTCGATTTGGATGGTGCTGGAATTCGAGATCTAAGCTATATTCCAGAATTAAATGGCTTTTTAATCCTATCAGGAAATTCAGTTGACGATAAAAAGCCGGCTAAACTATGGTTTTGGAAACAAGGAATTAAGCCCAGTAAAATAAAAATTAAAGGAACCAATCACCTGGGAACAGCAGAAGGCATAACATCAGCCAAACTTCGCAATGGTGACGCAGGCATTTTAATTACTAGCGATGATGGGAATCGGGAAAAAAATATCCCCGGCCACTATCTATTTATTCCCTATAGTAATCTTAAATTTAAATCATAAATTATTGATTCCAGTAAAATTGGGCCAATACCCAAACAACCAGAACCGCACATTTTCAGGAGGCTTGGGCATAATCAGTTACTACACATCCTCCCCTGCAAATTTTGCTTTAGAAAAAAATACAAATAAACAGGGTAAAACAAATAATGTTAAAAAAGTGGCACTAATCAAGCCACCTTCAATAACACTCGCCAAGGGTTTTTGAATTTCGGCCCCGACACCGCTAGATAGTAATACCGGGATTAGACCCAAAGCAGAGGTAAGTGCAGTCATCAAGACCGGCCGCAAACGAGAAACCGCCCCGTCAAATACCGCATCCTGCATCGATTGCCCCCCTTCAATACGTTGATTAATACTTTCCACCATTACTACACCATTTAAGACCGCCACACCGAATAGGGTAATAAAACCGACCGAGCTTGGCACGGACAAATATTGTCCGGTCAGATACAGGGCAAAAATTCCACCAATCAAAGCCAACGGCACATTGAGCATAATTAATAATGCTTGTCCTACAGAGTTAAAGGCAAAATATAATAATAAAGCAATTAAAGCGACCGATAAGGGCACGACAATCATGAGTCGATTTTGAGCCCGTTGTTGGTTTTCATATTGTCCACCAATATCAACGCTATAACCGACCGGTAATTCCACTTTATCGGCAATAACCTGCTTAATATCGTCCACCACACTCCCCATATCACGACCTTGTACATTGGCCTGAATGACTACCCGACGCTGCACATCATCACGACGAATTTGCGGTGGTCCAGACTCAATTTGTACCTGCGCTACGTCCACCATTCTGACCCAAGCCCCGTTGGCAGCTTGAATCCTCAAGTCTTTAATGGCCTGTGCCGACTGCCTATACTGCTCTTGCAAACGAACATAAATATCATATCGTTCATTACCTTGGATGACTTGCCCGGCACTGACACCACCAATTCCCTCTTCAACTAAAGACATCACTTGGGCAATTGAGATCCCAAAGCGCGACAGTGCTTGACGATTAGGTCGAATCACTAATTGAGCCTCACCAGCAATTTGCTCCATAGCCACATCCACTGCTCCAGGAATATTTTTAACCTGTTCCTCAATGGCTTTACCTTTTTCAGCTAAAACAGACAATTCCTTACCGAATAGCTTAATCGCCAATTGTGCCTTAACTCCAGATAATAGTTCATCCACACGTGTCGCTATGGGTTGGGAAAAATTAAAAAGTAAACCGGGATGAATTTCCAATTTACGCTCCATCAAACCTTGTAGTTCAATTCGAGTGGAGGCAGAAGTCCATTCAATGAGGGGTTTTAGTCCAATATAAATTTCAATATTATTGACCGGCTCAGGATCACCACCAATTTCCGCTCGTCCTATTCGACTCAGGGCATAGGTCACCTCCGGAAAAGTCATTAATTCTTTTTCCAGCTTATTAGCAACTGCGATAGAAGTATTTAAACTAGCAGAAGGAGCCAATGTGACTCGCAAATTAATCGTTCCCTCTTCCAATTCAGGGACAAACTCAGTGCCAATTTTGGGAACCGTGGAAATGGCAAAAGCCAATAGGACAATCGATGCAATTACAACTAATGCGGGTGCTTTTAAGGCGAGTTTCAAGGCTTTTTTATATAAAAACTCCAAAGGCCATAAAAGCAGGCTACGACGTTGTTTCACCCCCCGTTTAAATAGGAAAGTTGCCAAAGCTGGAACGATAAATAAGGCTACCAATACCGCCGCCATCACGGCTAACATAATACTGATTGCCATGGGCTGAAAGAGCTTGGCTTCAACTCCTTGGAAAGTAAAGATTGGTGAAAAAACCACTAAAATTATCATCGCAGCAAAAAACACCGGTCGAGCAACTTCTTGTCCGGCTTCTTTAATTCGTAACCCGATACCATGCGCATCTCTAGTCACATCATAAGGATCACTATCATTCAAAGCAATTTGTGCCGCCACCTCTTTGTCATGCATCCGATCGGGATGACTCAGGTGTTTAAAAATATTTTCCACCATCACAACCGAACCATCCACTAACATACCGATGGCGACGGCTAAACCACCCAATGACATCAGGTTTGCCGATAAACCATACCAAGCCATAACCATAAGGGCCAATCCAATGGAAATTGGAATCGAGATTAATACTAAAAAAGTAGCCCGAACGTTTACTAAAAATAAAGCCAGAATCACAATAATAAAAACAAAAGCCATTAATAAGGCATCCACAACCGTCTCAACAGCCTTACTAATTAAATCGGACTGATCATAAAAACCATCAAAGCGTACCCCTTTGGGAAGGGCTTGCTGAATTAATTCAACCCGAGCATTAATGCCGTCAATAGTCGCCTTAGTATTGGCCCCCATCCGTTTTAAAATAATCCCGGAGACCACTTCGCCCAATTGCTCCATGGAGCCATTGCTGGTTCGACGAGACATGGTCACCGCTCCCTGTCGGATCTCTTGACCAAATTCTACTTTGGCAATATCAGCGACTCGAACCACCACACCATCTTGTTCTTTAACAGGAATATTAGCTATATCATGCAAACCTTCCTTACCACTGCTCAGCCAACCGACACCACGGATCACCAATTGTTCCTGGCCCCGATCCATATACCAACCACCAGCATTTTTATTACTGCCTTGAATCAGCTCAATCACTTCCTCTATGGAGAGCTTATACGATAATAATTTGGAAGGATCGATATTCACCTGATATTGTTTAACTTCCCCCCCAAAGGAGAGAACATCCGTGACGCCATCTACCGGCATTAGCAATAATTTAACCACCCAATCATTTAAACTACGCAATGCCATGGCATCAAAACCAGAATTTGGCTCTGCGACCAATAGGTATTGATAAACTTGCCCCAAGCCCGAGGTATTGGGACCGATTTCAGGTGTACCGACTCCCTCTGGAATCATTTCACGGGCTTGCTGTAGACGTTCAAAGACCAATTGGCGGGCAAAGTAAATATCCGTGCCTTCTTTAAACACAATAGTGATCCCGGACAAACCGGTTTTCGAAATAGAACGCACTTCCTCCACATCAGGCAAAGCGTACATCACCGATTCAATAGGAAAAGTAATTAATTGTTCCACTTCCTCAGAGGCCAGTCCTGGTGCTTCAGTATTTACTGCCACCTGTACATTGGTCACATCCGGAAAAGCATCCAGATTTAATTTTGGAATAACCAAATAAGCGGTAAATCCAAATACGGCCAGCGCAATCAACACCAATAGGCGATTGCGCACGGACCAATCGATTAATCGATTAAACATATTTCATATCCAATGCTAGAAGTTTTTAGTGATTGTGGGGATCAAACCCACCCTTAGCCATTTCTGAAGCGAGAAAGAATGCACCTTGCATAGCAATTCGTTCACCTGCTTTAAGTCCTTTAATGCTTAACAAGCCATTAATACTTTTTACCAGCTCCACTTCTTCTTGTTTAAAAACTCCCGTTTGCTCTTCTATAAAAACCGTCCAATCACCATCAGCAGAACGCATTAGGGCGGTTTCTGGCAATAACATCACGGCTTTTTTTATCGGTAGTTGCAAATGCACATTGGCAAATAAACCGGCATGTAATAAATGATTGGTATTTTGAATATTTAAACGAATCTTGCGCGTTCGCGTCACTTCATCAATGGCATGGCTATCATGGATAACGCTAGCATCAAAAATTTGCTTGCCCACCTCAACCCGGGCGGTTGTTCCAACCGGAATATCCTGGCCCAGTTCCGGTGGTAATAAGGCTTCTACCCAGATCTGATCTTCATTAACAACAAGTGCTATGGAAGAACCCGCGCTAAGGTATTGTCCGGATTGAAAGTTATCCTCCAACACGACGCCATCATGTGGTGCCAATACGGGGTATTGTCCCGATTTATAGGTATTTTTTCCGGCTAAAAATTGCTTTAATAATTGCTGATTAAATCCATAAGCCAACAACAAGGACTTATCTTTTTCATAGGCTCCTTTGGCTTCAATATAACGTTTTTCACCAACCGTTTTACGCCCTAGCTTTCTAACCCGTTGCCATTCCGACAAAGATACCTTTAATTGATTTTGAGCTGTAGCCAGATCCACACTATATAAAACCGCAATAATATCACCTTGTTTCACATGCTGACCCAGAACAACCCGACGGCTTAAAACACGCGAATCAATTTGAGTCGACAGTATAGTGGTGTGATAAAGATCATTCACCACCTCACCAGGAGCAGAAATCACTTGCTTAAAATTATCTCTGGCAGTAACCACCGCCACTTTAACCCCAGCCATTTGTTGCTGTGCTGGGCTTAACTTAACCATGGCAGGCTCTTCATGCCCATGATCATGCCCATCACCACCTAAATCCTCATGCCTAGCCTCACCATGATCGGAATGGTCCGAGTGGTCATCACTCTCTTTATGCTCCGTATGCTCTTCATGGCCCAGGTCATCTTTATGATCAGAATGGTCCAAATGCTCATCACCCTCTTTATGAGCAGTATGCTCTTCATGGCCAAGATCATCTCGATGATTGGCATGATCCTCATGCCCCAAATCATCTTTATGATCAGAATGGTCTGAATGGTCTGAATGGTCTGAATGGTCATCATCTTTATGAACGACGTGATCACTATGTTCTATATGCTTTTCACGAACTTCACGCTCTTGACGCACTCCACGATCTTGACGGTTTTCAAGATCTTGACGGTTTGGATCCGCATTAACTAACCCGCCCAATGATAGGACAAGCGGTATTGCTACAATAAATACTTTTTTTAACATTTTTCTATCTCGATTCATTCTTTATAAATGCTTTAACCACGACTCGACTTGACTGGTTAAGACTAACCAGTCAATCCAGGCTTTTTGCATTTCGGTATTTAATTCAATAGTGGCGATTAGGGAATCAGTACGCTGCTGTAGGGAAAATAAATAATCCGAAGTGGTCATATCACCACTTTGCCATAACTTACTGAGAATTTTTTTACTGCCTTTAACCCGCTTGGTGGTGATATTTTCCCATTTCAAAACTCGCTTACTGAGTTCTTGATAATTATCAAAACTCAAACGAATTTGTTTTTCTAACACTCGCTTTTCTTCCAGCATTTCCAGTTCTGACTGAGAGACTTTTTTTAGGGCAGCCCGATATTCGGCAGAAAAATTATTACGAACGTTTAAAGGGATAGAAAATTCCAGCGATACAGTATTTTCACTACCATCCCTTCCCAAGCCGAATCCCAAGTTAGGATTGCTTTTTCTCTCTAATTTCGCAATTTTTGATAAGGCCTGGGATTGCTCGAGTTGTTTTTGCACCTTTTGGGTTTTCAAACCTTGGTTTATCACTTGCTTTAAATAAGGTGTCAAATCCAGTTTTTGCAAATCATTTTTCCAAACTGAACTTTTCGGTCTAAAGGGTACTTTTTGAGTATCTAGAGTTTCCTCTAAGCCAGCCAAAGCCTTGCGAAAACGAATTTCTCTTAAACTGATTTGTTGTAGATTTTGAGAAAAGGACAAATAAGCCAATTCGGCATCCAGATTGCCCACATCACCAAGCTCTTCTCGAACCTTAAGATCAGCTGACAATTGTTCCAACAATTGCTCCTGCTGTTTAGCCACTACCAATAATTGTTTCTCCGTGGCATAATCAATATAGGCATACAAGGCTTCAGCCAGTTTGCTCTCTGTATCTAATTGTCTATCCAGATCGGCTAATTCATAATTGACCTGGCCCAAGGATGATCTCGCCGATCCTTTGTTGTACCAGTCAATGGTTTGTGAAACACCCACACCATATTCTTCCTCGTCCTTTTCAGTGTAAGAAAGGTTGAGTTCCGGATTATAAAGCGGCTGTTGCATGGCACTACGTTCTTCATTAGCCACCAAAGTCCCCATATGACTTGCCTTTAATGAGGGAAGAGCTTGTACCTGGGACAAAATCCAATTAGCCCATTTTTGACTGCTCGTATCTATAGCTTTAGTAGTTTGACTCTCTTGCGCTTTCATCACATCATTCAAAGGAGAATTGGCTGCAAGCAGATTGGCTGACCAAGGCATACATAATAAACCTCCCAGCACAATCGGTTGTATAGCGAATCGATTGTTTTTATTCATAGTTTTTCCTTATAGCCTTCAATTATAACCAAACGCTTTGCCTATCATATGCCTTGGATAGAAGGTGTTTTTGGGATTGATTTTTATGCCATTGCAATTTAATTCGACTCCCCCGAGGTATTTGACTAGGAAGTGTAAAACTAAAATGGCTACCGGCTTTCCATCGCCTTAGGGATAGGCTTGGGGCATAGCCGACTTGAGTTTGAGCAACAATATGTTTTTTATTGCCTAAAATCGTTATATCAATATGGCCAGGCAGGACACTGGAATTATAAGATTTACGCTTTACTACACCGGTAAGTATCCACTGTTGGTTAGCTTTTTGGATTTTAATATTTGAAATTTTAACCCCTAGAGACTGGGAAACCACTTCGATGGGATACAAAGATTCTGCCGTTACGGTTTGCAGCACTATAAGAAATAGAGAAAAAAACGTCATACTCATTACTGACTTTTTCATAATAATATCCTCTGAATTAGTCCCAAAGGGACTAAATTTAATCAAAACTTAAATTAAATAAGGCTGATTAACATACCATTTACAAAAATCAGAGCACCTATATGTCAGACACATGGCTACAGATAGTCATATCAAAGCCGTAGGTGACACCTAATTTATTGATAATTAATCAGCCCAAAAGAAGGCTCTATGAAAAAATGGGAGGTCGTATTGAAGGAGATTGTGTTAAGGAATAAAAGCTTGCCAAATAGTTAAAAATTGCTTTGGCTGGGATACTATGGGGGTTTAAATAACTAAAATGGGTAGACGTTATGGAGGTAATATGGCCCGAGCAGCCATGATGGTTACCCTCTGAATGGTTGCTTTGGTTATATTCCACATTGTCACTAAATGAGATATTGGCAGCGGCCTCATCCCAATCTGCTTCACAATCATTACCATGATTGTCAATATAGTGATGGACAATATCCACTTTATCATTATGCACAACATGTACATCAACACCGGCCATGGCAGCCTGGGCGCAGAATACTAGCAATACAAAATAAATAGTGCTGGTTTTAAACATGAGTAAGTTTAATATTTTTACCTTCAGAGTACTGGCAATATAACGGTGACAAGCACAAGATGCAAGCAAAATTAGATTACCAAAAATTTATTTTTTTACAAAAATCTTTATTTTTTTTGACATTAATTCTTCAAAGGGCTCATGTTCTTCATCTCCAACCACCAGCTGTAAAGTATGTTGTCCAGGACTTAAATTAATCGTGGTTTGAGTTTCCCCCTGATCAAAATGCAAATGCTGTTTATCCCTAGGTATGGGCTCATCCATGGATAAGTCATGTTGCAAATCAATTAATACATGATAATGCCCGGCCTTATGAATATTTTCCCCTGCCGGGGCAATTAAATAACCATTAATACCGAACTTTAAAGTAATGGGATTGGTTACTGTCGCTCCATCCGGAGGAGAAATAAAAAATGCCTTGGCTTTTTTTGGAACCTCATGCGCAATTACTGGTTCGAGCAATAAAAACATCAAAAAAAAACTAACCAGAATGCGATTCATTATGTGGTCTCTATTGGGATTTTAATTGAGTATAGGTGTTTTTGGTGTAAGGCTCAATGTTATCTATGAGTTATCATGCTTATCCGTTTGAGAAGAAAAAGCAGTTTTCTAAAATGGGGATGGGCACTAACCCCCAGATTACAGTATTTTTTTTATCAAGACGAAAGACCATAAACTTGCTGTACCACTATCCCGGAAAATTTGCCCCGACCTGCCATCATTTTCTATTCGTAACCATAAGTCGTATGGATTTTCGACATACTTTAATGAGCGGCTTAGAAAGTCATAATCGGGAAAATAAGCATTATCTCCGTATACAGTTAACACATTTACCTTTACATCCTCTTTTAAGGTACCAGTTCCTATATATGTGGAAGCATACAAATCTCCGGTTTTTTCTGTGGCCGACAATATTACGACCACCAAATCATTTTCAGTCTGGTGGATTGAAAAATAGATATCTCCAAGTTTCTTTTCCTCTTCTTCTGATTTACCTGCAACCGACAAGTTTCCTACCCAGATTCCCGTAATATTTTCAGTGGCAATAGATTGGTTAAAATATGCCAAAAAAAATATTGAAATGAGTAATCTGGACATGAAATCAAACTTCATAACATACTCTCTACTTTTTAATAGTTGGGGGTGTAGAATAACTCATTTTTTCAAATTTCAGAAAAGCTGTATTTTTAAAGCTGTTGTTTTTAAATATAATAATATTTAAAAAAATGATTTGTTTCAAAAAATAGAGAAATTCTACAGTCTCGTTCAGCTGAAATAGTAAAAATAGACAAGAAACCATGGCAGAGATATCTTGCCTATTACGCTTAAAACCTACCTGATTTGCCCTTTTACCTTGCTAATAAACTCAGCTGGCATCAGTTTATCTGCAAACGGGAACATGGTACGTCTTTCCTTCAAATGAATATGAAGCCTTATTATCCGCGTTATCTAGTCTGATTTTATGCATAAGACTGCTAACACCATAGGTTTTACCATCGGGATTTCGCCCTAAGAAAAAAATCATTGTCCCCTCTTTGTCCAGCTTCGCGCTTTCGCTCGAAAGATAATATTCATCCTCAAATACTCTTAATATAACCTCTTTTTTACTTTTTGAAATTGGGTAATCTTTATCATCCATTATAACTTCCCGGACATTTATCGAGTAGTCGACTAAAGGAAGAGCTAGTGAATCGGGAGGCGGGGGATCCATCTTTGCGATAAATTCCGCAGTTTCTCCATACCCCCAGAATTTTTGTTTATTAACTATTTCACCTATTGTACCTATAATAATCAAATCTGAACTTTTTACCAGTTGATTCATATTTTCAGGTAATGCTGCATAAGATTTAGCCAACAAATTGCCAGAAATAAGACTTATTAATAGTACTAAACATGTACTCAAAATATTTTTCATTGTAAAACCCTTGTTAATTTATTGTTTTATTTTAACTAAATAGGATATATTTAGTACCGTGTATCGATCCAGGTTTTATCAGCTGCTGTGAGGTACCAGAAGAGAGGGGTGCAGTCAATGCTTATTTCCATTATACTATCGGTGTCGATGCAGACTGTATCATGTGCTCGGCCTAATATATGCCCAAACTCATGTATAGCCCAATGAAGTTTATGGTTCGCTAACTCGGTGGGGTCAAGCCCGAGAGCTGTTTGTGATGCAAGGTTAAAACGTATATAACCATAATCTGCTGGAGTATAATTATTGCAGTTACCAGTTTTCTGTCCTGTCGTTAGGCTTGTGCATGGCTGGCCAGCTGCGTTATATGGATTTGCTATGGCAAACCAATTAGTTACCCCATAAAGACCCTCAACAAAAGCTACGTGGCCTGAATACGGTGGATTTAAGTGATTGGGCCCCGACTCAAACACAAGCTCACTAGCATTACTATATTCAGCTGTAAGCGCGCTAATTTCTATATTGTAAGTTGGCGCAAGTCTTCTTATTTTAACTGTGCTGTGATCATACCCAAAACCATAACTGGCAGGCCCAGCCAGAGCCATATTTAAAGTTCCCCCTAATAGGTATAACATAACAATTAGTTTAATAATTTTTTTCATTTTATCTATCCATTATTTTTAAAATACTGGTAAAAAAATCATTAGCTTAGATCAACAATTCAAAGCTTAACGATTACTGGTTATGATAAGCATATATTTGCACGTTGATTATTTAATTAACAAATACAAATGTAACACGCATTATATTGAAGCGCAAATAAATGGATATTCGTTTATATATTGTGCTTTAGTAAAAATGCATACTTTACTTAAAAATTAGCCCGAGAGTAATTCATGCAAGAAATCAGGTTCTGTCGCAAAAATTACCAATTGAGCAATTTCTGTTATTGTCGACATCAAATAAAAACTATAAAGATCGTACCAGCTCACGTCTTATCCAGTGATGACGTTCTTCTTTTAAGGTATTGAGCTTAAAAATAACTGCTTGAGTTCCATCCAAAATTGCTGGAGCTGTTTTTAGATCTTTTAGTTTCTTGATTGTCTTCATCAGTTAATCATGAATGATTTTAACCGGACATAGATCTTTCAGACTCATTTCATGTTAGAAAGAGTCTATTTGTTCAGACGCATTTCATATTGGACAAGGCTTCCTACAGACAATTCCAACTCGGTCGGGTAAGATCAAAGCCCAAGACATTGAAATCACCATTTTTGAAACTCCAATGTCCCATTAGGGAATTCGAGGAATGTCTGGCGATGAATTGAAATTAAATTTGAATCAATTTTTCGAGAATAATTGTGCTACCCTAACACAGGGGGGATACACTTAATTGATAGTAAACTTAATATCAAATAGATAAAAAAAGAATAAGCATGAAACTAAAAATCAACTCTTTGATCCTTATATATTTGTGTACATATCCTTTCACAATACTTCAGGGCGAAGTATTGTTTTCATCTCAAAACAACAGCTTATATGCTCCCTTTTTAAACTATCAGGGACAAAATTATGCCGTTGAATTTTCACTCATTGGTTCCGATCAATTGCAATTAACTAAGGCAACTCCCCGATCGGATCAACCTGTTTACGGCAGTCCCCTAAGTGTTGATGATCAACTAAACTTTCAGTTACAACGAATCAATTTTAACGGTCAGCTCTATAATGCCGAGATTAAATTTCAGCAAGGTAATCAATTTAAAATCGAAAATATTTCATTGCTTGATGAAAATATCAGTGGTCGTGGCGAATTATTAAAATCAACCCTAGTCAATGAAGTGAGTCAGTCTCAATTTGATTTATTAGTAAGTTTTTATAATCTTCAAAATGGCACTAATTTAGATATTAAAGCGCAAAATGATATCGCCGTATATTCGGTAAGCTATCAAACCATTGACCCATCCGGTGCATTAAGCATTGCATCAGCTCTAGTGGCATTACCGGTTGGAGCAGATATATCTTATCCGCTAGTTGCCTATCAACATGGTACTGAAGTTCTAAGAAGTGGTGCCCCTAGTCAGGATGTAAATGACCTTCCCACTATCGGCCTAGCAGCCAGCGGTTATGTGGTGGTTTCGGCCGATTACCTAGGCTTGGGAGAGTCCACCACTCTGCATCCCTATGTACATGCCCATTCCTTGGCGACTGCCGTTATAGATGCACTCCGTGCGACCAAGACACTCAGTAGTGATAAAGGGATTAGTTTAAATGGTCAATTATTTTTAATCGGTTATTCAGAAGGCGGTTATGCCACCATGGTATTGCATCGAGAACTACAAAATAATTATACTTCTGAATTTAGCGTTACCGCTTCAGCTCCCATGGCGGGTCCCTATGATTTATCCGGGACTATGTTAGATCGATTTTTTGATGATACTCCACACCCCAACCCGTATTATTTTCCCTATACTATTTTGGCCTATGACCAAGTTTATGACTTTAATAATAGCTTAAGCGACTATTTTAAATCCCCTTATGATGAGACGATTAGCAAGCTATTTGATGGAAACTTTTCAGGCTCTGAAATTAATGCCGAAATCCCGGAAAAGAGTCAACTCTATGCGCAATCCCTATACGATCAACTAGGAGAACAAACTTCCTGGCTAAAAGTAGCCTTGAGTGAAAATGACAGTTATCGTTGGATACCTAGTTCGCCCGTGTATTTGTTTCATTGTTTAAAAGATGATCAAGTACCTTACCAAAATAGCCAAGTTGCCTATGACTACTTTCAATCCATTCAGGCAAATCAAGTCCAATTATTTATCATTAATGACGAATCACTGAATCAAAGCGATGTACATAGCAATTGTGGTTTGCCTTTATTGTTAAAGGGTAAAGCTTTATTTGATGCGATGCTACAATAAACCAGTCAAGAAATTCTCATTCCAATTCTAACGCCTTAAAAACCACCGTTAATTAATAGGTTTTGAAATACATTCTATAAGAACTATAAGTAATCCTCTATAAGAGAAACCAGCTTTATTTCTTCATAACTTATAAGCATAACTTTGTTTCTTTCCAAGGCCCATAACAATTATTTATTTAAGTCTCTGTGATTAAAGGAAAATTCACTTTATGGCTTGTCGTTTGCTAATTGGTATATGTAACATCATTATTAGTATCCCTAACTGTTATGGATAAGAAAAGGAAAAAGCATGTTGAAACCACTATACACTTTAATGTTTGCTTTTATATTGTCACTGCCCACCTATGCGGCAACAACGCCAACGCAAGAGAATATTGCCAAGCTCTATGTAGCGACCTTTAATCGAGCACCTGATTCAGCGGGTTTAGACTATTGGTTAAACAACTCAGGCCTGAATCTTGAACAAATCGCCGAAAGTTTTTTTAATCAACCGGAAACCTTAGCAACTTATGATGGCTTAGATAATGAAGCATTTGTGCAAGCAGTGTATTTGAATTTATTTAATCGCAGTGCCGAACAATCAGGCGTCGACTATTGGGTGGGTGAGTTAAATAGTGGCAACGTAGCTCAATCCGTATTTATTTTGGCCGTCATTAATGGTGCACAGGATAGTGATGAAAGTCAGGATGCGACCATATTAGCCAATAAAACCACGGTTGCTATCGCCTTTGCCGAGGCAGGCTTAAATGACGCAGATAATGCAAAATCGATTATATCCGATATTAGTGCAAATACCTCAACAGTAAGTTCCGCACTATCCCAAATCGAGATCTGGACCAGCTCTACTGCTCTCCTGAGCTATACTAATGTGGACGGCAGTTTCGATGGCCTAACCTTAATTGCGCCTATGGGTTCGACAACCACCTATCTTATTGACGACTATGGTAATAGTTTACATGAATGGAGTAGTGATTATAGTCCTGCTCTTTCTGCTTATTTATTAGAAGATGGAAACCTTTTAAGAACCGGTGCTGACGACAATGGCTATTTTAGCGCCGGTGGAAAAGGGGGTTATATAGAAGAAATGGATTGGGATGGTAATATCATATGGCAATTTCAATACAGCGACACAACAAAATCCTTACACCACGATATTGAACTACTACCGAATGGAAATATATTGGCCTTAAGCTGGGAAGTAAAAGATGATGTTTGGACCGAGGTTATTATAGAAATTGAAAAATTAGGAACCAATGACGGTAATATAGTCTGGAGCTGGGATGTTTGGGATCATTTAGACGAATTAGGTTTGGATAGCAGTAGTGCTAGAACAGAAGATTGGATACATCTTAATTCAATTGATTACAATCAAGCTACAAATCAAATTATGGTGAGTAGTCGCAGCCATAATCAAGTATGGATTATTAATAAATCAGATGGAAGTATAGCAACCATTTCAAGTGTTGAAACATTCGGTCAACACGATGCTCAATGGATTGATGACACCGATGCCAATAGCAATATTACTATTTTTGACAATGGACAAAGCTATTCTCGCAGTTTAGAAGTTGATGCATCATTAACCAATATTATTTGGAGTTATGGGAATGATACTGACGAATACTTTTATGGCGATCACATATCTGGTACGCAACGATTAAGTAATGGACATACCATGGTTTGTAATGGAGTGGATGCGGTAATTTTCGAGTTAGATAGTAATGGTAATAAAATTTGGGAATATACCAGTGCTTATGGCGAAGTCACTCCGCGCGGCGCTGTTACCGATTTATTTAGAGCCGAAAAATATGCCAGTGGTTTTACACCTTATTTTTAACCTAGAAAACGCAGTTGACTTCGTAGCGAGGTCCAATTAAGTGCTGAAGATTAAGGATTTTATGGGTTATTTTGGCTTTTCTTGTAGTCACCCTACTGGTGAAGTCAAAATGTTCCAGAAAATCCTTAAGATTTAGTGCTTAAGGGGACCGCAGTAGATGGCAACTGCGTTTTCTAGGTTTAACGTGACATTTGCACTATCTTAGTTTGGAGAAGCGGAAATTGCTCCAAAAGCCTTAATGTTTGTGGCTCTTGGGGCAACTGATTAATTTAGGTTTAAGAACCTTTACTCAACTTTACCTCACTATTAAGTGCTTCTTTAATTTCAGCTTGCCCAAATAACTTTCGAATTTGTGCTTCAAATTCAGCAGTTACAGCCACTGAATTGGCTTGTTCTCCGATTTTCGCAGCACCAATTGATCGATTAAATTGACTGGAGGTCTCGGCCAATAAATCACCATTAGCTTGGTAAACTTTAAGCCTTAAATCAACATGCATAGTAATATTGGCATATAAGTCTGATTTCCAATCATGAACTGCCAGCACAATAATACGGCTCGCTCCTTTATCAATAGCCATATTCACAAGTTGATTCATATTGCCATTTTGTCCGTCAATTACGGTGTAACCAGCATTACTCAATCCCTTTGAAATTGCTTTAGACATAGCTTCAGTCATTGGTTTTCCGCTGGAGGTAGTCACATCAAACGGATTACCAAAACCACCTCGTTGCAAGCCAACAAAATTAGCTTGCTTTTTGCCATTCAAAACATAAGGGCGTAAATCTTTAACCAATAAAACAAACACCTTATTATTTTCTGCATCAAATGGCATAGCCATTCTAGTCGATTCATAACTATATTTATTTCCCACCGCACACCCAGTTAAAAACAAAACTAGAATTAAAAACACAATATTTTTCATTATTTATTCCTCTCCTTATCGATTTAAATTTGGACTGTCCTCATTTTTCGAAAAAATGATGAGTTTCCCATTTATCTAATATGCTACAGGATAAACCATAAATTGTCTGTAGGACTATTCCTACAAATTCCTTATCTATTGCTCTCCTGAGATAATTTTTTCGATAGCTCTGTTGTTCAAATTGATTGATTCCCCTAAGTCACCTTGCCAAGTATTACTTAAACAGGCAGAATGAGCTCTAATTTTCAGCTAGCAAAAACAATACTTATAAAAGGAAAAAAACATGTTATTCAGAAAAAAACTCATTTTTATTCTCAGCTCTTTCAGCCTGTTCTTTATTGCATCTATTTGTCAGGCTGATTCAATGTCTAATTCCAAAACGCAAGAAGCAAAAAGCATGACCATCGCGGAAATCTTTGCCAATAAAGCTTCATTAAAAGGGAAGATGGTGCAGGTGAAAGGAAAAGTGGTAAAAGTATCTCACAACATTATGAAACTTAACTGGGTCCATATTAAAGATGGAACAGGCGAAAAAGGAATGGATAAAATAATATTTCGCACGAAAGGCCAAACTCCCAAGCTAGATACTGAAGTCGTTGCAACAGGTGTGGTCGAGACCGATCTTGATTTTGGTTATGGCTATACTTATTCAGTTTTAATCAATGATTCTAGTTTTAAATAATACGCATACTCATGATATCCAGGCAACCTGAATCATATATTTCTAGGTTGTTTGGATATATCCTTCAAAGTAATTCTTCGATTATTACCCTTCTCTAGCTAAAGAGTGTTTTTTACTCCAATAAAATAATAACCGGATATAATCAATCTAATTAATAAACATTCATACAATTATTTTAATTTATATGCTATAGCTACTTAATAAATTATGTTTTCTATACCGATTAAAAAATTTAGAAAAACACACTCTAATTTTGGAGGTTGAAAATGTCTGACGAAAATAATTTAGGTCAAATTCTTGAACAGATTAGAAAATATCTGGAAAATCCTTCTGAAATAGTAACTGGTCCCAGAAGTACAGGAAAACGAGCCGATGTAGTGACTCGTGTAAAAGAACGCTGTGAAGAAAAGCTTAGCACCCGCTGTCCTCTCAAAGAGGCTGAAGTGCAATATAAAATATTTAACTCTGAGGGCAATAATGTCGAAGCCACCGTGACGATCACTTGGAAGTATGACTGTTGTAATATTTATGAAGCAGATGCTAGTTTTGAAATCAATGACCAACCGGCTGATGACGAGAGTCTTATAATGATAGAGCAATATTCAATTCCGGAAGCTGATCCGATAGAATTAAAACCCTGCCAACCCTGTCAACCAAAATGCCTTAAAGTTCAAGTCACAATGCTACACTTAGATAGTGATGTGGGAACTTTTCCAAGTAGTAAAGCCATGTATAATATTGAAGTAAATCTTTGTCCAAGCAAAGACAAAGCTTTAATGTTTGACTACACCAAACAAGCGAAAAAAGGAGCAAATTTTGGCGTTAAACGTAAAGGTAAACCGAAGGAAAGAAAGCCAGAACAAGTCAAGGGCAAATGATAGCAGCGAAATTTCCTTATACCGCCGTTAGGTGGCCTAGGGAAAGGGGAACTATTTTGTCCTTTGTTTTGGTTGCGAAATTTACGGCATGGCAGAGTTCAAATCATATTTTTTATAAATAAACTAAAAAATTTCACTATGAATGTAGAAAATATTTTTTTATCCCGTTTATAAGAATAGAAGCCTAGCAGATTTTACATGACTGATATCATTCTTAATTAGGGAAAAACATGAAACTTAGACTAAAACAACTGACGACGATTAGCCAACTGATGGCCGTTATTTTCTATTCCGCTGCAGCTTTAGCAGATTTACAATCCGACGCCAATCTTATTTTTAATTGGGCGGAAATAAAATATAGTTCTGACTTAACACCACCAAGCAATACCCAAACCACACAATTTCAAAATCATAGCGGGTATTTTCGCTACTATGCGAAGAATAATCTGTATCTTGCGATAAACGAATTAAATAAGGTATACGTGTATTATGGAAACACGGGCCAACTTACTTATATTAATGAAGCTTCGTTTTTTCTTGAGCAGATCAATGCCCCCACGACGACAGCAACTCCGACGCCTACACCTACACCTACACCTACACCTACAACGACAAATAGTTCCTCAGAGTCGCTCTGTCATTCATATCTGGATGCATTTAGTCATTTAACTGCTCTAGTTGATGTCAGTTGCAGTGGAGAACAACTTTCAATAAATACACCCACAGGATTACCAGCACTACAAAATAATAGCGGTGACGATCAAGTGATGGTTGGTATTACAGCATGGATAAACCGGGTTCCCATTCCTTTTGAATATAATTGGCAAATCCCTACTGATCCAAGCTGGCAAAACACGCCTATTGAAGCCACTGCAAAAGGTCCCATAGCGGTAGCCATCAATGGTGTCCCCATTTTTCATTATGAACGACGTCCGGATGTTTCCACTGCTTTAGCAAACTATACCAGCGAAAATGATACAGTTGTGCAAGGTGAATTAGATCATTGTGGGGGCCATAGCGGACAAGGCGACGATTACCATTATCACTATACACCGATTTGTTTGCTGGAAAATCATGACCTATCACAACCGATTGCTTTTGGCTTAGATGGTGCTCCTGTTTATTATGGGGAAGGCGGTACTGATTATTATGGCTTGGGCCAATTCAATGACTGGAATAATTTCCCCGTCGGCATTGATTTATCCAATTTAGACGAATGTAATGCTTATGCTAAAAGCGACGGTAGTTATGTACATTATACGACCAAACAGCCCCCTTATGTTATTGGCTGTCATCATGCTTTTTTTGACAGTTCACTGCAAATCGAACCTCGCCCGCTTGATGGCCGAGAACAAGGCTTAAGCACGCCACTAGGAGGGGAATTTGGAGAACCTATCAGCACGCTAATTACAGCTTTTGCTTTAAATAACGATGGAAGCTATCAAATGGAATTTAATAGCTTAAGCAATGCAAACCAAACCAGCAGTGTCATTTATCGAAAATCAACTAGCTCAGAAAATTGCTGGGAGTTTGAATTTAGGGAAAACAAAGAGCAAACAGGAGAGATCCAAACGGCTTGTAGGAATAGCTCAAGTCCTGCTCCAAATTCAGGTCCAGCTCCCAATCCTAGAATACTGCCAGTACATAATCATAGTCATTAAATTAAGCTCCCTATTATTGCCTCAAATTTGGTTAAGGCAATAATAGAACAAAAACATTTTAAAATATAAGATTCTCTAATAATAACCGATACATATTTTTTATATTCATTTATTTGACAAAAATAACCATCATTTGTAGGAAAAATCTGACAGACACTTTTTTCGAATTGTGTATAATTGTTTTTAATTTATTTAACAACATACTAAAGGATAAGAAATGCCATATAAATTGATCGTTATTTTAATTCTGCTTATATCTCTTGTTGGATGCACTGTCGTACCTGTATCTGTAAATATGACAAAAGAGCAGATGGAGCCAAAACTTACGACTGAACAAAAAAAACTGCCTTTTCATATAGGCCTAGTGCTCCCAAACTCATTTTCTAAGGTTACCTTAACTTCAAGTGAAAGTGGTCCCAATATCGACTATAATTTTACTTTTTTCATAGGCGACGACTTCTCAGAAACCCTTCCAGAGTTTTTAAGAAACAGATTTAAGAAAGTAACGGTAATAAAATCAATCGAGAAAACCAATAGTTTCGACTATGTTTTTATACCTGATATTTCTCAATCCAGATTAAGTACCCATCTATCAAAAGTCACCCCAGAGTATTTTTTAGAAGCCAACCTGAATATAGTTATTAATAAAAATAATCAGTTATTCAACTCAACAATCATAAAACAAGGCACTGAAAATAATACTGAAGTCGCATGTTGGACATGCTGGGGAGCTGAAGCTTTAAATCAACAAAAGATTAGGGAAGAATATATTCAATTACTTACTGAGGTCTATTCAAAGCTTGATACAAATCTAACCAATATTTTCAAAGAAGGGAAATAATTAAAATGACAAATGGCCAAACATTTATCTCAGTTGTTTTTATTCTTTGTCTAATCTCGCTATCTTCCGGATGTGCCAATCGAGCTGTAGCTGAAAGACACTCTTCATTTAACTTAGATAACATAAAAAAACTCCAAGTAAAAAGACTTGCTCAAGATAATAGAGGCGTTAATTTACTGATAGAAAATAAATTAAGACAAATGGGGTATGCCGTTAAAACAGAAAATGCCTCATCGGATGACATAGATGCCGTAATTACTTATAAAGATAAATGGTGGTGGGATATCACCATGTATATGATTGAGCTTACCATTTCAGTAAGAGACAAAGATAGTAATTTTCCATTAGCGACAGGTAACTCCTTACATACTTCTCTTACCCGAAAATCACCTGAGGCGATGGTTGATGAAGTACTAACAAATATTTTCAATCAATCACCCAATAAGTGATCCAAATGTGGAATTGGGGAAGCTATCTTAAAATCTTCCCTTCTTTCCACCCATTTGCAAAGTATTCATCGGATACTTTGCATTTCATCCAAAAATTCCAGAATATAATTATTGACAACTCCCGCTTGTGCAATTGTTAAATCATGACCTGCCTTACTAATTAGTTTAGAATAGTTCGTTAAGCCAATTGACATAATCTTTAGCACTAGTGATGAATTTACGAGGAATACTACGGCCATTGTCATACACATTATCAATGGCAAACAGCCGGTAATGTTTTGATAATGATTCAATATTGGAAATCCATTGTAGTGAGTTTCCGCCAACACCGTGCATTAAAACCAAGGGAGTAGCATTTTTCTGACCACTAATTCTTACAAACGTTTGACCAAAAGATGTATTAACCATTTTGGTTGTCGAGCTAACCGGCCACTTTGCTGCTCTTTTATCATATAGCTTTAAATATTGCTCTTTTGCTTGTTCAGTTTTGAAGGGATTGTAGGGGGAAGTAAAATCTAATTCTCCTGGAGATAACCAAATCCCAAAACCGATAATAATTAATAATAATGACAGTAGAGTTAAGCCAACTCTCAATATTAGCTTTTTTATTTCTTTTGCACAAACATTCCTAATAAAAAAGTATTAACATTCTTTACATATGGAACTTTTCAATACGATCAACCTTACTGGGTATATCCAAAAAGATCTTAGTCGAGACTATATGTCAACCTATTGATGGTCTAATCCTAAATCAATAATAAAACAGAGTTGAATTATCTAGAGTTATTCTTTTATCTTTACTGATTAGAACTGAAAAATTAGAAATAATTTTAACCTACAATAAGTTCTCCGCTATAATTTAACAAAAACTTATGAATTTTGTAGGAAAAATCCTACATACAAATTAACTTTTATCCTGTAGGATCCATTCATGTCAAAATTTAAGATTAAAGAGAACATTATTAATGCGCAATATTTTTCTGCTGGCAAAACATCAAGCCTATAAAGAAAACAGCAACCAGATTCATACTAATCATATAAAAACCGCCCTAAGTGGTTTGGAAATACTAGATAATAAAGCTAAAAAAGTTATTTTTTCTTTATTGGATATTGCTGACATTATACCTGCCCCACTTTTCAACACTGAAGATATTAAAAAGGCTGAAATAGAGCCACCTATTGAATACAGCCAAGAGGTTTTTGAATTTACCCAGCAATTAAAATCTTACCAGCTAAGTTTAGGTTCTAATATCAGCAAACTATTTTTTGTCAGTCAAAATAATCTAAAGCAAATGCAAAAAAAATTTCGTTTTTAGAAGAACAACTTAAGGAAAATATATTCTCCCAGGATAGGGTTATAGAAACCATATGCGACAAGATTGTTGAATCTTCGTATCGTAAAAATCGACGCCATGTGCCCATGACTTTCTTTTTTCTTGGACCTTCGGCATCAGGAAAAACTTATCTTTCTACTTTGTTAGTAGATTTTCTAGAAGATAATCAAACCCAAACAGTTTTGGAGACAGAATTTAGGGGTTGTTGAACCTAAAAAAAACTCAGTAATAAATAAGTGGCCAGGATCACTGCCACCCACATCACCATACTGCCGGCTGGATAAGTACGAGACAGCAAACTACTGGTACCCTTGTTATTGTTTTTGATAAGGAAAGTCAAGAGCTGATTTAATCTTATTAGAAATGCTCGACGTATTGTCAGATCTGTTTTCCAAATAATCGAAAACGTGCTTTTTAATAGCTTGGGAAAAGCGTGGCGATAAACCCACTCAACATCAAGGTTGGTCGAACGCAACTCAGGAGGATACATACCTTTAAGATTAAGCCAGACAAAGGCCAATGCGGAAAAAAATAGTAACTGGGTTTGTGCTAATACATGCGTTGCATCATATGGATTGTAGCCCGTGTCATATGGTAATAATGAGTATAAGGCAGATGGATAGACACCAATCGCAATACAAAGAACCGCTGCAATAAACATCGCCAATAGCATATTATTAGGTGGATCGTTGGCACGAATACCCGAGTCATGTGCGAAGAATGCAAAGTAAGGTATTTTGATTCCAGCATGATGAAAAACACCGGCAGAGGCAAATAACAACATTAACCAGATCCAGTCATAACCGCTTTCCAACGCTGCCGACATGACCATGGATTTGCTCACGAAACCACTGAATAATGGAAACGCAGAAATAGAGGCTGCCCCTACAATACACAGAATCGTGGTTTTTGGCATGGTTTTGTAGAGTCCTCCCAAATCAGAGCCGTTCATCTTCCCTGTCATATGCAGTACGGCTCCCATCGACATAAACAGTAGACCTTTAAAGATGACGTCATTAAAGGCATGAGAAACGGCGCCATTAATCGCAAGCGCAGTACCAATACCGATACCAACAACCATAAACCCTATTTGATTGATCAAACTATAAGCCAAGACGCGACGCAGGTCATTTTCAATCACGGCAAAGAAAATTGGGAAACAGGTCATTGCCGCCCCAATATAAATCAGCAATTCAGTGCCGGGGTATGCACGAGCGAATGCATAAACGGCCACTTTGGTGGTAAACGCGCTAAGGAAAACGGTACCGGTGACAGTCGCTTCAGGGTAAGCATCAGTAAGCCAGTTGTGTGCAACAGGAAAGGCACATTTAATCCCAAAAGCAATGAAGATTAGCCATCCAGCAATACCATCCAAACCTAGATAATTAAATTCTAAAGTCCCTTTGTCAGCCACATAAAACAATGTGCCAATAAGAAGAATGACACCGGATAAGACCTGAATAATAAGATAACGCATACCCGCATCGTAAGAACGTTGAGTTCTGCGTGCCCAGATAAGAAAAACTGAGGTAAATGCCAACAATTCCCAGAACACAAATAAAGTTAATAAGTCACCGGCAAAAACAGCCCCAAGCCCACTGCCTGCATACATCATTGCTGCGACCTGTTGCATGGTATCGCGCACATGCAGGGAATACACAATACCGATAAATGCCGCTATATGAAATATATAGCCGAACATCAGACTGAGCTTATCGGCGCGGTAAGGCATGAGTTGATAATCGAGAAAGGCGAACTGTAAATGAATACCTTCCGGTACCATCCATAAATGCAAACCACTTAATATAGGTATTGCCAGCATAACTGCACTGCGCAAAATACCTTGAGTAACGATGACGATCAGTGCACCAATAAAGAAAGGCAGAAACGGCGGTATTTCAAGCATCCACATTATGACTACCTCCTTTTACCTTGTTTATCGGGGCTGGATTGGCCAAACCCATTTTTTTCATCAGCATCGGAATTTTCAGTATTGTTTGATTTGCGACTCTCATTATTATAGTAATCTTCCGAGCGCATCAAAAAGGTACGCATCCAGGTAGCGACAAACACTAAAATGACACAGCCGACAAAGCCATAAATAGGATAGAACCCCCAAAGGCTTTCCCAGCTATGTACGACATGGCGATGAATCACAAAGTCCAATAAAAAAAGAAGCACACAACACGCATAGAGAATATATAAAACTCGTTTGATATTTTGAGGATTATCAAAAATATATTTCTTTTTATTTTCCATCAGTTAATCTCGTGGTATTTCCACTGTGGTTTTCAGAATGGCCTGAGCCAATTCATATAATGGTTGTGGATAAACAAAAAGAACCACACAGCCTATAGCCGTAAGACTCAATGCAATTAACGAAGACAACGGTGCTTCTTTTATTCCGTTTGCCGAAGTTGCTGTCTTGTCGCCGGAGAAAAAAGCATGAAAAGGAATAGGCAAAAGATAGGCAATGTTTAATAATGAGCTAATAGCTAATATCGACATTAACATCAATTGTTCGGTCTCTATGGTGCCCATAATCAGATACCATTTGCTCCAAGTTCCCCCGGCAGGTGGTACACCGATAATACTGAGACTAGCAATAAAAAAGGCGGCCATGGTGATTGGCATTTGTCGCCCAAGTCCATGCATTTCACTTATTTTTGATTTATGGGCTGCGACCAAAATGGCACCAGCACAGAAAAACAGAGTAATTTTACCAAAAGCGTGTGTAGCAATATGCATTGAGCTACCAATAACACCGGATGATGTGGCCAGTAATGCACCCATGGTGACATAGCCCAATTGACTCACTGTCGAATAGGCCAGCCGTGCTTTTAAATTGTCTTGTCGCATGGCGACCAGCGAAGCCAGTAATATGGATGCTCCCGCCAGATAGAGTAAAAACTGTGTGCTTGGCAGTATCGCCAGTAAATCAATACCAAAAATAAATACAGATACTTTTAATATGGTGAATACCCCGGCTTTTACCACAGCTACAGCATGTAACAGCGCACTTACCGGTGTCGGGGCAACCATTGCAGCAGGTAGCCAGCGATGAAATGGCATAATAGCTGCTTTACCTATTCCAAAAATAAATAACACCAGTATTGTCCCAGCCACCACCTTATTAACGTCAGAGCCAAAGACACCGCCGGGTTTAAAGTCCACCGTGCCAGCCACAAACCCGGTGCTGATAATGGCCAAAAGAAAAAAGACAATTGAAGTACTGAGCAAAATACCGAGATAAGTGCGTCCTCCTTTTTTAGCCTCCTCAGTTCCTGAATGAGTAACCAGCGGGTAGGTGGACAGTGTTAGTATTTCATAGAAAATAAACAGGGTGAATAAATTATCTGCAAAGGTAATCCCCATCACACTACTAATCGCGATGGCAAAAAAAGCGTAGAATCGGGTTTGGTTCTGCTCGTGATGACTACGCATATAGCCAATGGCATAGACCGTGGTGATTAACCAAAGAAAACTGGCAATCAAGGCAAATAACATCCCCAGTGGTTCAATGCTAAAGCTTATATTTAAGCCAGGCATAAGTTCCCACCAATCCACGCCGATAGCAGCACCTTGTTTCAGCCCTGAATAAAGATTTATTATGAAAAAGAGAACTATTAGAGAAGTACCAATGCTTATTGCTTCACGCAGATTTGGCCTATGAGTTGATGCTACGATCCCTAACACGGCTAACCAAGGTAAAATAATGCTGAGCTGTAGCATGGAATCCAAAGATATATTCATGGATTCACTCCAAACAAACTCTGTGAAGCCGCTTGCGCCACTTGCACGCTAAGGCGCGTGTCAATACCAAAATAGATGTTAGCTAACACCAATGTCCAAATAGGGATCAGAAATGACAGTGGGGCTTCCTTAATGGCTTCTGTACCGGCCGGTGCTGGTTTGAAATAGGCGGCTTCAACGATACGCCAAACATAGACGATAGCTAATAAGGAACCTAATAAAATGAGCACCGCAACTGGCCACCAGCCATTTTCGATTGCCGCTAATACCAGATACCACTTGCTCACAAAACCAACCGTGAGTGGTACTCCGATTAAACTTAAACCGCCTATTACAATAGCGACCATGGTGAGAGGCATTTGACGGCCCAAGCCATGAAATAAACTCAGCTGAGTGCCGCCTACTCGGTACACTACGGCACCCAATGCTAAAAACAAGGCACCTTTCATCAATGCGTGATTAAATAAATGTAATAAGGTGGCTGTCAATCCGGCCACCGTAGTCATACTAAAACCAACTATCATATAACCAATTTGCGCAATGCTTGAGTAGGCAAATAGGTGTTTGATATTAGTTTTATAAATAGCCACCGTTGAGGCTACAAAGATACCTAATAGCCCCAGTACTAAGAATAATATCTGTAAGGGAAAATGGGTGAAAGAAAAAGAGAGACCAAAGACACTGAAGGTAAATCGGATCAGTAAATAAATAGCAACTTTGGTAGCGGTCGCCGCGAAAAAAGCGGTCACTATGGAAGGGGCATAAGCATAGGCATTAGGCAGCCACAAGTGCAGCGGAAACAGGGCTAATTTCAGACAGATACCAACAATAACAAAGGCAAAAGCAGTAAACACCGTTCGTGTTTGGGACACTTCAGGTAAACGCCTGGAGAGATCATCCATATTCAAAGTACCGGTCATTTGGTACATCAAACCGATACCTATTAGAATAAAAGTAGCACCAATAGTACCCATAATCAAATATTGATAAGAAGCCCAAAGTGCTCGTTTATCCTTACCCAACGCGATTAGGGCGTAGGCTGATAGGGAAGAGATCTCTAGAAAAACGAAGACATTAAATGCGTCCCCAGTAGCCACAATACCAAGCATTCCGGCCAGGGATAATAGATATAAAATATAAAAAAGGGTTTGTCGGTCAGCAGGAATTTCATCGCGGATACTAGTATGAGCAGCGAACAACACAACCGTGCTAATAGATGAAATAATCAGTAATACAAAAGCGTTGAGTCGATCAATGCGATATTCAATCCCCCAAGGCGCATCCCAGCCTCCTAGATCATAAACAATCGTCCCCGTGTTCATCACTTGTTGTAGCAAAAGGCTACTAATCAAGAAAGCTAAGCCACTGACTATTAGTGCAAACAACCATACCAGACGAGGTCGGGTAAGAAATAGACATAAAGGTGCAGCCAGCAGCGGAACAATGACTTGCAGAACTGGTAAATGCACTAACAATCTAGGTTATCCTTTTTTTGTATATCATCTTCTTCGATGCTACCGTAGGCTTCTTTAATACGTACGGCCAATGCAAGCCCTAAAGCCGTAGTAGCAATACCAACAACAATTGCAGTGAGAATTAAAACATGTGGTAAGGGATTCGAGTATCGTTCTATACCGTCAGCCAGAATAGGAGCGGTACCTCCATCAATGTTGGCCATACTAATATAAAAAATAAATACGGAAGTTTGGAAGATGGACAGGCCAACAATTTTTTTGATCAGGTTGCCATGGGCGATAACGATGTAAAATCCGATCATCATTAATACCACCACAATCCAGTAATTATAATGTCCCAGTAACACTATGAATCCTTACTCTTCAGAAGTTGCGAATTTTCACTACGACCCGCAAAGTTGAAAAAGATAATGACCATAACCGAAGCTACTGTGAAACCAACACCTAACTCGATTAAAAGTATCCCCAGGTGTTGACCCGCAACCGGATCAGCAGATAACGCACTATAATCAAAAAATTCCTTGCCATTTAATAGCGAGACTACACCGACACTGCCATATAACAGCACGCCAGTGGCAGCAAGAATTTGCATTAAAGACTGATTAATCACTCGAAATGCCGTGCTCATTCCAAACACCATCGCATACAAGAAAATGGCAGCAGCAAAAATCACTCCGGCTTGAAACCCACCACCAGGTCCGAAATCACCATGAAACTGTACGTAAAATGCAAAAAGCATAATAAAAGGAATCAGCATTTTGGCAACGATTCGTAGAATTAAATGTTGTTTATGCATTGAATTATGGAAAGAATCAATTTTTGCAATATCCTCGGGACGACGCGCCACCATTAACAATGCTAATATCCCAATACCGGCCGTAAAGATTACCACGACCTCACCAAAAGTATCGAACGCTCGGTAGCTTGCAAGTACCGATGTGACTATATTTGGCACACCGATCTCTTGCATAGAATTCTGAATATAACGGGGAGCAATATGTTGGTGAATAGGTGCTTCTGCAGAGCCAAAATATGGCATATCCCAGGTGCCATATATCAATAGACTACCGGTAACAATAACAACGGCTAAAGCCAATAGAGGCTTATGCCGCACAGGATGTTCAATCCGTCCGGTCATAGTAATCGCCACCAGCATCAACAAAGTAGAGACACCTGCTCCTACGGATGCTTCTGTAAACGCCACATCAACGGCATCCATAGCGACAAAAAAACTAGCCGACAACAAGCCATAAATACCGGACAACATGACCACCGCTAATAGATCTTTCATCCATATGATGGCAAAAGCGACACCTACCAGCATTGCCAATAAGACTATGTCAATTAAGGATTCGATGACTTCACCTGCGTATTATCTGCTTGTTCGTCAAGTTTTGGCTTGAGGTTATTGTCTAGCGCTGCTTTGGCTAATGCATGACTTGCTGTCGGACTAATAAAGATAGTCATAAGTAATATAATCATGAGCTTAATATCCACCAAAAAATCGGGATTGTGTAAGATTAGGCCGATTAGTATCATTGCAGTTGCTAAGGTTTCGGTCACACCGACCGCATGCATTCGGGTATAAAAGTCTGGAAAGCGCAAAATACCAACACCACCTGATATACATAAAAAACTGCCTATCAGTAAAAATATTGCGCTACTAACTTGCATTAAGGTATCCATTATTTTTTCTGTTGCTCGCTATGCTTAAAAATTAAATTATCGGAATAGCGCAACACACCGATAATGCTAATAAAGTTAATAAGAGCATAGACGATTGCAATATCCAGAAATTCCGGTCGTCCCATCAGAAAACCGAGTATTGAAATGAGCAGGACAGTCTTGGTTCCAAACATATTGACGGCAAGAATTCGGTCAAAGAGTGTAGGTCCCATAATTGCTCGAATGATTGCCATTATCATGACAACCAGTATGGCGATGGTGGCAGCTATCAGCATTAGTCTTCCAGTTGTGTGACTCGTCGATCCATTTCACCGGATTCCAGATCTTTAATTGATTTCCGTGATAAAGCATGTACCACAAATTGATCACCTTCTAATTTTAGGGTGACAGTGCCTGGAGTCAGTGTAATGGAATTTGCATAGATCACTTTTCCTACATCCGTTTTTTGACTGGCTTTAATGCTTGCCATTGTCGGAGAAATGCTTTTGTTCCCAAGCCAGATATGTTTTACAACCAATATATTAGCGAGAGTAATTTCTTTAATAAGCCAGGCATAATAAGCAGGAAGTTTAAAAGTGAGGTATAAAGGTTGAGATTCGCGATCAACCACATCCATGCGATGTGCTATGTAAACCACAATAGCAATTGAGCTTACTCCAAGCAGCAACATAAAAGCAGTATTGTGGCCAGAATTAAACACCCAAAACATTGCTAAAGTCAGTGATAGAATTAATAAATGTCGCATATGTATTCTATTATTTAAAATCGTTTTAAGAAGTCTACATCAAGTAGAATTCTTTAATACAAGGGATAAATATTTGTCTATAATCGTCAAATAGAAATTCTTAGTAAAACACCTAGAGTCAAAAAGGTTTTATATTTAATGGTTGGCAAATATAACCCATTTAATAGACAACTTTAATTCAAATAAAACTTACACATTATTCGAATAATTCGAGCTATAATTTTGATAGCTCCAGTATCCCAATTGCCACCTTATATTCATCAGCATATTAAAATAATAGATAATAGATGGATTCAAAGCAAATATTTTGCCCCTATTTCAGCGTGTTTAGATTTTGCCTCAGAACAAAACATATTCGTCACTCAGTTAGTGGGCAGTGTAATTTGCCCACGTAATAAATCAGTGAGAAATTTGACTCTAGATGAATATACCCAAGCCACATGAAACCTGCATTTTCAGGTGGATTGGGTATAGAATCTCGGATAGTATTTACAAAGCATTCTCATGTTTAATCAATTTCTCTATAATTTCCAGTTGGCTATATACACCAGATAAACAATCACAAACCGCCTGGGGAGAATATTCAGCATTACTTCCCAATAAATGGGCCGTGGTCAATACGGTGCCTTTAATCTGTTCCAGGGAGTGGCAAATTGCATCATTTTTATCCATCTCGCTAATATCCGCCGGAACGGTAAAAATCAATTCAATACTATTGGCTTGTTTAATGCTTGAATTCTTGGTCATGCTGCCCTCCTTCATCTTCGAGAGTGATTTCCACCTGCAAAGCAAATTTGCCCTCCATGGGTTGATTCAAGCGACTAATTCTGGCTCTTAGCGCTTGCCAAAACCCGGGTGGCAGAAGTGCTTTGGCTTCTAGCTGGTTATCCTGATTATTTTCATCATACTGCCCTTGTTCGAGTTTAATTGTATGTTGATAGGAAAATTTAATGACTTCTTTCGAAGCATTAGGAGTGGATTTTTCTTTGCGTGAACGCTGATCTAGCTTACCATTACACCTAGCCATAGTTGATACCTTTGGGTTTTATATCAGTTGTGGTTAGCTGCCTTTGAGTGTTGCTGCACTCAAAGGTAGCGATTATTTAACTCACATTAAATATGCCATTGTTTACGTTTTTTGTTTTTTCATATTCTTGCCTTGATTTTCTTTTTACTTTACGAAACGTTTTACTTTACCAATCTTGTTGCTCTATTTGCCTTTTGCTTTTTGCCTTTATTGGCTTTTATTTTCAGATTAATATTTAGTATCACTAACCAGATATGCAAACTCTATCACTTGCTAGTTTTTATATCAAACAAAAATAGTGCTTCATTGGCAATGAAGTTAAAAATAATTGCATTATTTTTAAAACAGGGGTTATTATCACTACAATCATTAGTTATAAAAATTTCAACAATGAAACTTAAGCAGGTAGCAAGTATAAAAGCGGGTTATCCATTTCGGGGAAAAATCCAGGCAATTAACGAAATTGATCCCTGTAAAACAAACCCAAATTATCCCCATGCCCTTGCAATCCAAATGAAAAATGTCACATTAAAGCGCGGCATTGATTGGTCCAGCTGTATTAAAACCCAGCTAATGGGGAAACGCTCTCCCGCCTGGTTACAACCAGGGGATATTCTATTTACCGCTCGGGGAAGCCATAACTACGCCATATTAATTGATCACAGCATAGCCAAACAGCACGCCGTAGCAGCACCACATTTTTATGTGATACAGTTACAAACCAGTGAAGTATTACCCGGATACCTGGCCTGGTTACTCAACCAATCCCCTTGCCAACGTTATTTTCAACGTGAAGCCGAAGGTAGCTTTGCCAAAAGTATTCGTCGTCAAATCTTGGACAACACCCCCATTGTTCAGCCCTCTCTGAGTGAACAAAAAAATATAATTGGACTAATCCGTACCTTAAAACAGGAACAACAAATAATGGAAAAATTAATAGACAATGGCGAACGATTCATGCATGGTATCGCCAATCAATTATTTGCCAAAACTAGCAACAAAGAAAAAATAATCCAGAAAAAACTGAACAACACTAAGGAATAAATGCGATGACTCCCCCTCTCGCCAGCACCCCGTCCGAACCTGACTCAATCAATCAGGATACAATTAATAAAGCCCTCTGGGCGGCTTGTGATACCTTTCGCGGCACCATTAGCGCCGATACTTATAAAGACTTTATTCTGACCCTATTATTTTTAAAATACATCTCCGATGTCTGGCTAGACGATTATGAAAACTATCAAAAAGAACATGGCGACGAACCCGAATTAATTGAATCCTTAATGCAAAACGAGCGCTTTAAGCTCCCTGAAAATACGGATTTTTATACGCTCTATGAACAACGTTATGAACCCGGCAATGGGGAACGCATTGATATGGCTTTGCACGCCATTGAAGAAGCCAATGGCAGCAAACTTAAAGACGCCGGGAAAAGTGTCTTTCAGGATATATCCTTTAATACGGACAGACTGGGCGAGGAAAAACAAAAAAATACCATTTTACGCCACCTGTTAGAAGACTTTGCCTCTGAGGAAATGAATCTACGCCCCAGTCGGGTGGGCAGTCTGGATGTGATTGGCAATGCCTATGAATATTTAATTAAACATTTTGCCGCCAGTGGCGGACAAAAAGCCGGGGAATTTTATACCCCACCAGAAGTTTCGAGTCTTATTGCTGACTTACTCGATCCCCAACCCGGCGAAACTATTGCCGATCCTGCCTGTGGATCGGCTTCCCTACTCATGAAATGCGGCCGAAAAATCCGCGATCAACACCAAAGCAAGCACTATGAATTGTATGGGCAAGAAGCCATTGGCTCCACATGGTCCTTGGCCAAAATGAATCTATTTTTACACGGCGAAGACAACCATAAAATTGAATGGGGCGATACCATTCGTAATCCCAAACTCTTGGATAAAAATGGCCATTTATTAAACTTTGATATTGTGACCGCCAATCCGCCCTTTTCATTAGATAAATGGGGGCATGACCAAGCCGAACACGATCCCTTTAATCGCTTTAGTCGTGGTATTCCCCCCAAAACCAAGGGCGACTATGCCTTTATTTTACATATGATTGAAAGCCTAAAATCCCAATCCGGGCGCATGGCCGTGGTCGTGCCCCATGGAGTCCTGTTTCGTGGCGCGGCAGAGGGGAAAATTCGTCATCAACTGATTGAAGAAAATCTCCTCGATACGGTTATTGGCCTACCCGAAAAACTTTTTTATGGCACCGGTATTCCAGCGGCAATTTTAATCTTTAAAAAAGCAAAAACCGATCAACGCGTGCTTTTTATTGATGCCTCGCGTGAATTTAAGGCGGGTAAAAATCAGAATTTATTAAGTGCTGAAAATATTGCCAAAATAGTAGCGAGCTTTAAAGCCCGACAAAATATCGATAAATATGCCTATTTAGCGGATTTGGCCGAGATACAAGACAATGATTTTAATCTTAATATTCCCCGTTATGTGGATACCTTTGAAGAAGAGGAAGAAATTGATTTAATGGCGGTACGGCAAGAGCGGGTGCAATTAAAAGCACAGTTAAATGAACTTGAAGGGGAAATGGAAAAGTATTTAAAGGAATTAGGTTATGGTGCCTGAAGGGTGGATTGAAGGTCGAGTTGGCGATCTTTTAATTGGATTAGAATCTGGAGTTAGCGTCAATGGTGAAAATAAACCCCTGCAAGCAAATGATAAAGGGGTTTTAAAAGTAAGCGCTGTTTCATACGGTCAGTTTCTCCCTTCAGCAGCAAAAGTTATGGAAGATAAAGAAATTTATCGTGCAAAAACCAATCCTAAGGCGGGTCAAATAATAGTTAGTCGGAGTAATACTGCGGAGTTAGTAGGTGCTAGTGCATTTATCAAAAAAGATTATCCAGACCTTTTTTTACCCGATAAATTATGGCAGACCATTCCCAAAAAAGAATCTGATATGAAGTGGCTTAGCTATGTCCTGTCTACAGATCATACTCGATACATACTTTCTAATTTAGCCACCGGGACAAGTGGCTCAATGAAAAATATAACTAAAAATGAACTACTAAGCTTAAAGATAATTATTCCTCCATCAACTGAACAAAAAAAAATTGCCAAAATTTTATCCACCTGGGATAACGCCATAACGGTTACTGAGCAATTACTTGCAAATAGCCAGCAGCAAAAAAAAGCATTGATGCAGCAATTGCTTACCGGGAAAAAACGTTTTCCAGAATTTAACGAAGATTGGACGAAAAGACCAATATCAGACTTTATTAAAGAAAGCCGTATTCCCGGGAGTTCTGGAGATATAGCTCAGAAAATCACTGTTAAGTTATATGCTAGAGGTGTTTTTCCTAAGAAAGAAAAGCGTTTAGGCAGTGAATCCACAAAATACTACAAAAGACAGTCAGGCCAGTTTATTTATAGCAAGCTAGATTTCTTGAACGGGGCACTTGGTATCATCCCCAAAAGTCTCGATGGTTATGAATCAACCCTAGACCTACCCGCATTTGATTTTCTACCGGGAACAGATCATAAGTGGTTTGTTTATTTCGTTTCCAGAGAAGAGTTCTATAAAGCCAAGATTGGATTAGCTAATGGGAGCAGAAAAGCTAGACGAGTGAACCCCAAAGACTTTTTAACCTTGAAAATAGGTACACCAGGATTAAAAGAGCAACAAAAAATTGCATCAGTCCTAACCTGTGCCGACAAAGAAATAGAAAACTTAAAACAAAAAATCAATTACCTAAAACAGGAAAAAAAAGCCCTAATGCAACAATTGCTCACGGGAAAACGACGGGTAAGGATTGAAAATAAAGATAAACTAAAGGGTTAATTAGCCATGATATATTGGGAACCTTTTGTTTTTGAAAATGTGACTTATGATTTAGGCCATTTACATCCTTTTAAGATGGTCATAAATCAAGCAGCAACGAAAGACAAGCCTGAGCGTCAATATAAAATACAGGTCATTTTTAGTTTGCACTGCTTTACCAAAAGCCAAAAAGGTCAGGAACAAATTGATACTGATAAGCTTTACAGGGATAACCGAGAAGTCAGAATCTTTGATTTTGAACGCTACGAATTATCAAAATATCTCAAAGGCATCATTGAAGATATTGGGCAAAAAAAATGTTTTCATACAGGTCACGGTAATTTTTTCATTATTGAGTTACTTACCAATAACCAGGAAAGGATTGAATATGAAGTTTACTTTACCATCTCCAAAGGGGAAAAACTTTTAAATTTATTTATTCAAAGCGCCTACTCAAGAGACGGAAAACATAAAAGTGGTAAAAAAAAGAGAAAGCCAATTAAGTTTGTAGTTTTGGCACATAATACCCAAGTGGGGAAAAAAATAGTAATGCCAAAATAAAAAAAGCCCCTTTAAAAAGGAGCTTTTTTTAATCGGGCCTCTTGAATATATTCACACTTGGGTGAAAACCAATTTAATCAATTGGTGGGGAAGATGCACTGCCAAAGCAGTTCCGTTCATACACCTACACATATAAGTGTAGTTATAAGGAAGGCTTTAGTCAACACTTTTTGTTGAGCAAAGCCTTCCTTATATATTTTTTGTTTTTATAAGCAATAAATCGCAGTATATGTACACTCTCCAAGCTCTTGTAGGGTGGTTTACCCACGCATTAAATAACCACAAAATCGTGGGCAGATAGACCCATGCCCACCCTACCAAAAATATAATCACAAATTAAGGTTATTTGGTCAGTCCCCTAATGACTAGGTCATTTATTTACACATGATATTAAACCATAGCATATTGATCTTAATATAATTTCAATTCATACTAAGTCCTGGACTTATCCCCTTGCAACTTAATTAACTGAATCATAGCTTGGGGCAAAATACCGCTAAAATTTCAAAATAGATGAACAGACTATAAAAATAATAAGGTATGCCAACTCCCCCGCCTCAATTTAAAGAAGAATACAGCGCTAAATTACCAGCTCTGATCTTATTAAATCATTTGGGATGGCAATATATCACGCCCAAACAAGCATTATCCGCCAGAGAGGGCAAACGCGATGAGGTGGTATTGCGCGATGAATTACGCCATCAATTGCAAAAGCGCCGTTTTTTATATGGCGGTGTTGAATATCCCCTCAGTGAAAAATCCATTGATACTATTTTATCCGAAGTTTGCCAGCCGGCATTAAATGAAGGATTAAAGCTAGCCAATGAAAAGCTTTATAACCATTTTATTTATGGTATCACCGTCAGTGAATTTATTGCCGGTAAAAAAGTCAATCCCACCATTCCTCTGATTGATTGGCAAACACCGGAAAATAATCGTTTTTTAGTCTGCGATGAATTTGAGGTATTGGCAACCAATCATATCGATACACGACGACCGGATCTGGTCTGTTTTATTAATGGCCTGCCATTAGTGGTGATTGAAGCCAAACGTCCAGATGGTCAGTTACATAAGGGGCCAACCATTAATGAGGGTATTTCACAGAGTTTACGCAATCAACGCCCGAATGAAATTCCCCATTTATTTGCCTATAGCCAGTTGCTGCTGTCTATTAATGGCAGTCAGGGTCGCTATGCCACGCAAGGCACGGCAGCAAAGTTTTGGGCTACTTGGCGTGAAGAGGCAATTTCGGATGAAGAAATGGCTGGGATTAAAAACCGTCCGCTGTCTGCCGATGATAAACAAAATCTCTTTGGGCATCGCAAGGCACAGGCGTTGGATTGGTATAAAACCCTGACTACGGGTAAAGACTTGGCCGGGGGAAACTTAGCTATTACGGAGCAGGATCAATTATTAATCAGTCTTTTAAGCCCTAAACGTTTATTGGAAATTACTCAGCTTTTTATTTTATTTGATCGCCACAAAGGCAAAATGGTTGCCCGCTATCAACAATTTTTTGCTATTAAATGTTTAATCCGACGAATTAACCAATACGTTAGGGATGATGACAAGGGTAGAGGCAGAGAAGGAGGCGTAATTTGGCATACCACCGGTTCGGGTAAATCATTGACCATGGTGTTTTTATCCAAGGCATTGATTATGCATCCCTCCCTAAAACAATGCCGACTGGTACTGGTGACTGATCGTAATGATTTGGAAGATCAACTCAGTGCGACCTTTGTTGCCAATGGTGAGCTAGCCAGTGATAAAGATAAATCGGTGGCGATGGCCACATCAGGCAAACGCTTAGCCAAACAAATTGCCACAGGACGTGAGCGAATTATTTTTTCCCTGATTCAAAAATTTAATTCAGCGACTCAATTAGCCGAATGTTATAACGAGAGTCCAAATATTATTGTTCTGATTGATGAGGGCCATCGCAGCCAAGGCGGTGAAAATCATATGCGCATGAAACAGGCCTTGCCCCATGCGGCCTTGGTTGCCTTTACCGGAACACCTTTATTAAAAAAAGATAAAACCACGCATAAATTCGGCTCGATTATCCATGCCTATACGATGCAACGCGCCGTGGAAGACAAGGCTATTACTCCCCTGCTTTATGAACAACGTATTCCTGATTTGGCGGTAAATTCGCGTGCCATTGATAGCTGGTTTAATCGTATTACAGAAGGATTAACCCAAGCGCAGAAAGCTGAATTTAAAAAGAAGTTTTCAAAACAAACTGCCCTTTATCAATCCGAAGATCGAATTCGTTTAATTGCCTTAGATTTGGCCAATCATTTTATTAAAAATATTGATGAGGGTTTAAAAGGGCAATTGGCCTGTGATAGCAAACAATCCGCGATTAAATACAAACAAGTGTTGGACCAAGCCAATCTGTTTGAAACGGCCCTAGTGATGTCGGCACCCGATAGCCGCGAGGGTAATACGGCAGTCGATGGCTCAGCTGAGGATGAATTGAATACCCCCGAAGTAGTCCGCTGGTGGCAAGAAAACGTGGGTACACAAAGTGAAAAGGATTATACCAAATCCATTATTGAACGCTTTGAAAAAGACGATAGGCTTAAATTATTGATTGTGGTGGATAAGCTATTAACCGGTTTTGATGAACCGCAAAATACCGTGCTTTATATCGATAAGCCCTTAAAGGAACATAATTTAATCCAGGCCATTGCCCGAGTAAATCGCTTACATACACAGAAACAATTCGGCTATTTAATCGATTATCGTGGTATTTTAGCCGAGTTGGACACCACCATTGCTAAATATCAAGATTTAGCCTCACGAACCCAAGGTGGTTATGATATTGATGATTTAGCCGGCTTGTATCATCCCATGAGTACGGAATATAAACGTTTACCCCAACTGTATAAAAATCTTTGGGCTATCTTTTCCGGGGTTAAAAATAAGCAGGATATTGAACAATTAAGACAGGTACTAGTGCCACATATCCAGGAAGTAAGGGTGGGTGCCGGCGGCGGAGTTCGACATAATGAAGTGCAAGGAGAGTTGGTTGATACTCACTTAAAAATTCGGGAAGACTTTTATGAAGCCCTATCCCAATTTGCTCGCTGTTTAAAAGTGGCTCTACAGTCAGCCAATTTTTATCAGGATAAACGCTTTAGTGATAAAGATCGGTCGCTGTATAAAGAAACGCTTAAGCAATTTAGCAGCCTGCGCCAATTGGTAAAAGCCGATTGTGGTGATTCCTTAAATCATGATGATTATAATCATCAAATAAAAAAATTAATGGACAAACATGTAGTGGGCGTGGCGGTAAAAGATTCAAAAGGGATTTACGAAGTGGGAAAAATGGGTATTCCGCTAATATCCGAAGCCACACCCGAGCAATGGAGTGAAGAAAAAACGCGCAATGAAACCGATATTATTAAAACCCGCATCGCCAAAATGATTGAGCAGCAATTGGGCGATGATCCCTATGCACAAGAAGCCTTTTCTAAACTATTACGACAAACCATTGCCGAACTGGAAAAACGCTTTGAGCACTCCTTAAAAAATCCGTTAAAACAATACCTTCACTTACGGCAATTTGAGGCGCAGGTTAAGGCTCGAAAATTAGCCGATATACCGGATTGCTTTGGGGATAACCAATCCGCCCAGGCCTATTATGGCGCATTTAAAAAAGTATTACCGGAAACCTTTGCACAATTGGATGAAGCTGCACAAAATCAGTGGATTCAATTAGCCCATATTATCGATAAACAAGTGGAGCAATCCGTTACCGAAAACTCCATTAATCAACACAATATCGAGGCTGATATCCGGGTTAAATTATTACCGGAACTCTTCAAACACTGTAAATCCGTCGGTGCTGGGATTAACCAGGCCAATGCCATTATCGAATATGTAGTACAAATTACTCGCATAGGCAGGCGCTTATGAATGTCGAAATAATAAAAGGGATAACGAAAAACCCTCAGGCCAAACAATTAAGCCTTTCCTATGGCAATGAAGAGATTACCTTTGACGTTTTACCTCGAAAAGCGAAAAACAGTCATATCTTAGTTAAAGTCCACCCCAATGGAAGCGTCGAAGTAAAAGCCCCTATTCTTTCATCAGAGCATGAAATTATTGAAGCCGTAAAAAAACGCTTGCGCTGGATTTATAAACAGATTAGGACCTTTAAAAGCCAACGAGAAAATACCATTCCAAGGCAATATATCAGCGGCGAAACACATTATTACCTGGGCCGACAATATCAATTAAAAGTGTTAGAAACATCTACCACCAATCAAATCAAACTATTACGCGGAAAACTCGAAGTGAGTTTAAAGCACAAAGCGCCCAAGCAAGTAAAACAATTATTGGATAATTGGTATAAACAAAAAGCCAAAGTGGTGTTCCAACGACGCTTGAATATGATGTTGGAAAAAACTATTTGGGTAACACAAGCGCCACCGATTCGAATCCAAAGCATGAAAACCCAATGGGGAAGCTGCTCACCCCAAGGACGTTTAGTGCTAAATCCAAATTTAGTTAAAGCGCCTAATGACTGTATAGACTATGTCATTTTGCATGAACTCTGTCATTTGGAGGAGCATAATCATAGCAAACAATTTTATCAATTATTAGGCCAAGTTATGCCAGATTGGGAAGGTTTTAAAACCCGCTTGGATGGCATGGTAGAGCAATTAATTGGGGAATAAAGTCAGTTTGACAAACGCTAAGTAAAACACTGTATTAGAAGGAGCGTGGGATAGCGTTAACTACCTCACTCGGCATACTAATATACTGGATTACTCCAAGATATTAACATGTAGAAGATGAAAAGATAGAATATGGGTTTCATCTTGCTTTATTAAGGTTTGGCACATCTTTCGGTGTGCCTCTCCGACTTTGAGCAAGCACTCAAAGCTTTCTACTTCCCACCTAAGTATTTATCCTAGAAAACGACGGCTGATGCAGAAGGTAGGTTCAAGTTTTATGATGCTCCTGATGGCGAGTATTATTTATATACGACAGTCCTCTGGGAGACCGTATCAGGTTATCGAAGCTCACTTCAAAAACAAGGTGGCTGGGTCTTCAAAAAAATATTAGTAAATTCGAAAAAGAGAAATGAACATATACTCACAATTTCTAATCAATAAGAGACTCTCTAGCTATGAACATAGAAACACTTGAAATATAATGCCGAATCCGCCGAATTTGGCAATATCCAACTTAAGCGAGTTTTACAATGAGTAAAAAACATAATACGCAATAATTTATGAAGATAGGAAAATCGGTAAAATACTATTCAAATATAACAGACGAAAATAAATGGAGGCAGAGTTATTGATTAAACCTGCCACATTAATGTTTATGTGCAGTGCTATTTAACTAATCATCATTTAAAATAGTATGTGTGGCACTCACTTCAAAAGCACTATTTGGAAAAGAACCATTAACCGGGCTGGTTATTACTAAATCAAAGGTTTCATCCGATTCAGCAACGGTGTCGCCAATAATCGTTACACCGATAAGGGTTTCAGTTTCCCCTGCAATAATCGTTGCACTACCGGCAGTGGCTATATAATCTTCTCCAGCTTTGGCAGTTCCATCGCGAGTTTCAAACGATACAGAAGCATCAACAGACAGCGCTGAGGTTAAACCAAGCTTAAAATAATTTACGTGGTTACTACTGCTTTCATTAAAGCTCGATTCTGAAACATTAGAGGTTGAACTACTGCTGACGCTTAAATCAGCATCTGAAATATCAAAGAATATATTGCCATTACACGCCACTTTAAAACGAGTATTGCTATTACTGGTTGTGCTAGCTGGAAGAATAACGGTTTCACTACCATCATTATCGATACGTTGCGCTAAATGGGTTGCAAAGTTATTGCCACCATCGATGGACATTAAAATATCGATATCGTTACAACTAATCGGTGCCGATGTGGTCTCTCCCACATCCCAAGAAATATCCACACTGGAACCGGCCTCTAGCGTGGAAGTCGAGGTATGAGACGTTACTCTAAATGGAGTGCTGGTTTTAACTACCGTGATTTTAACATCATCATCAGCCACACCTCCGTTCTGATCACGTACTGTAAATACAAAATTTAGATCTCTTGAGGTGGTCGGCAATATTTCTCCCGTGGTTTGGGTATTATTAATGATATCACTGATTTGCGGAAAGGTTCGAGAATTAACGGTAGTGGGTAGAAAAACTCGAAAAAGCGGATTATCCCCTGTGTCTCCATCAGATATATTGGCAATACTACCACTATCAAGTTGTTCCCAGGTATAGGTTAAGGTATCACTGCTATCCGAATCGGTTCCCGTTCCTGTCAACTGAAACGGCGTCCCTGCGGGTATAGTGTAATCAGCCCCGCCATTCGCACTGGGTTGTTGATTGGATAGTGTTGCTTGAGTTCCACAAGATGAACCCAAACTAGCACTTTCAATAAAGGTTCCCATTTGTCGAATATTGCCAATATGAAACATAGCGATAGAATTTGATGCGACATCATTGGCCGTATTACATACTCCGGCATATCCCATAATCGTTACGCCATTACCAATTTCCCAAGGACTGATGGAATTACGGTTGCAATCACCGAGAGTAGCATTAAAAGAATGACTGCCTCCAAACTGATGCCCTAATTCATGAGCCACAAAATCAATGTCAAAAGGATCATTGATCGGATTGGTATGACCGGTCATAGCCATGGCTTTGAAGCTATCAAAACAGACACTTTCAAAACTAGCCACTCCGCCGCCACCATTAAAAGTAACGACATGACCAACATCATAACTGGAGTTGCCGATAGCATTGTCTATGGCAGGTTGGTTTTCTTCGAGCAAGGTGTCACTATTTTCATTATCACTATAAGGATCGGTGGCTGGATTGGTGAAAATTATTTGATCATTATTGGCCACTAATTCTAACCTTACCGCTAAATCCCGCTCAAAAATTTGGTTAACACGAGCCACCGTTGTGGAGATAGCGCTTAATCCTAAACCAACCGTACCTCCATGAAATTCTGTATATTCACCCGTTGCAGCCATGGCTAATCGATAAGTCCGTAGATTTTCCCCGCTCCGCTGAAAAGGCATTGGAACATCATAAAAACGTTGAACCGGACTAAACTGTAGATTCGATGAGGTATCCGTCGAATTACATTGTGTTTTTTTCTTATCCGCAGGACGATAATCACTATCGTAGTAACTGATATAATAGGTTGTACCCGAAGCAGATTGGCGAGGGTCAATAAACAATCGCTTGCCATTTTCTAAAAATAGCATGGCATGAAAGCCTAATTCATTCATATCTGCGACGCCTGTAACCGCAGGACGATCGACAACTTCCACCTTATAATTTTTAATATGAGGATATTTTTCGGCTAGGGCTGGAGCCATGACGGAAGTCTCTGTCACAATTAGCTCAATCATCTCCCGGTTAGGTAGAGGAACCGTTAGCGTTTTGACCGACTCGTCTTCCTCAGTACTACGAGATGCAATATTTAAATAGTTTCGCATTCCCTCCTCATCCAGATGGTAGAGACTATAACGATCTGGCATCATCTCTAAGACCATTTGTCCTGACCGACGTTCATCTAATGAGACTTCTGTCCATAAAGAAGAGTCAGCAAAAACTAATTGACTGATAAATAAAAGAATAAACAGAACCTTGCTTACATTAGCATATTTCATAAACTCCCTCACTAACCAAATATGTTTAGAAAAAAATCATTCTGGTGAAATACGATGAATTTTGATGTTAAAATTATTGTTTAACCTAGAAAACTCAGTTGACTTCGTAGCGAGGTTCACTGAAGCGCTTGAGATTAAGGATTTTATGGGTTATTTGGGTGGGGCTGCCTAAGCTTTATTCGTAGTCACTCTACGGGTGAAGCCCAAATGTTCCAGAAAATCCTTAAGATTGAGTGCTTAAGGGGACCGCAGCAGATGGCAACTGAGTTTTCTAGGTTTAAGCATGGCATAGAAAATCAATAAATTGAAGGAATATAAAGCTAAATTTTAAACTCGGTTATCTTTTCAGCTTGAGGGCAAAATTTAGAACTCCGCTGGGTAATAAAAACAAATTAAGCGTTCTTCGATATAAAGAGGTTATTGAAGGAGTCTCTGTCTGGCTATCTCTACGTGTTTCGATTTTAGAGCTTGAACGCTGGTGATTACGCCTATTTTTCCCGTTAGTTTTTTTTGTGGTAGTTTGTTTTATAGGCTTTTGTTTTATGGAACAGTCTGCTTTTTTAAAATTTCCTGGTTCAAAATTAGGAATAGTTTTTTTGGAAATATTGCGTTTTATTAATCGCTCAATATTTCCCAAAAGCTTTTTCTCCTCAGGACAAACCAAAGACATAGCTTCACCTTCATGACCAGCACGCCCTGTGCGGCCGATTCGATGCACATAATCTTCAGCGACATTAGGTAATTCATAATTAACAACATAGGGTAGACGTTCAATATCGAGTCCTCGTGCTGCAATATCGGTAGCCACTAAAACCCTCACTTTACCCGACTTAAAATCGGCTAATGCTTTGGTTCGCGCACCCTGACTTTTATTTCCATGAATTGCAGTTGCTCGAATACCATCACTACTCAGCTGTTTCGAAAGACGGTTGGCACCATGCTTGGTACGATTAAAAACGAGCACCTGTTGCCAATTATTTGAGCTAATTAAATGCGAAAGCAACTCGCGCTTTCGGTTTTTATCCACCGGATACACTAATTGGTTGACTGTTTCCGATGCAGTATTTCGTCTTGCAACTTCAATTAATATTGGACTTTTAAGAAGGTCATTGGATAGTTTTTTGATTTCATTCGAAAAAGTTGCGGAAAATAAAAGCGTTTGTTTCTGTTTCGGCAATAACGCCATAATCTTACGAATATCTCGCTGAAAGCCCATATCAAGCATACGATCCGCTTCATCAAGGATTAGAATTTCAACCGTTGAAAGATCAACTGTTTTTTGACTGCAATGATCGAGTAATCGACCCGGTGTAGCGACTAGGATATCAACACCATTTTGTAATATTTGTTTTTGTGGGTTGATACTGACACCGCCAAATACAACGCTAGATCGCAGTGGTAGATATTTTCCATACGTTTTTACACTTTCAGCAACTTGAACAGCCAGTTCCCGAGTTGGAGTAAGCACTAATGCGCGAATTGCACGGCTCCCTTTGTTCTGGTTCTCTGCTAACATTAATCGCTGTAATACAGGTAAAGTAAAACCGGCTGTTTTACCCGTACCCGTCTGGGCACCGCCCATAATATCGCGTCCATTGAGGACAGGAGGAATTGCTTGAGTTTGTATTGGGGTAGGATTGCTATAACCGGTTTCGGATACCGCACGAAGTAATTCGGTTCTGAGACCGAGGGACTTAAATGACATAATGATGTTGTTCTCTTGGGATCGGTCTACCCAAAATATGTGAGTTCGGGACGATATAGACAGAAACTTATTTAGTGTATATAGAAGTGAATCTGGAAGGATTACTACTTGAAATGAGGTGCCTATCGGAATGCACCAAAGATTGACGAGGATTATATTGGAAAATTGCCTATAAAGATAGCAATTTAAGCATTTACTTGATAAAGCCTATCTTAGTCACTTGTTTTGAACTATGATTTAACTTAGAAAACAATTCAAGGAGCAAAACCTCTTGCAAGATATCATGGACATCAAAATCATCGGTATCGATGAAACACGCCCACCACTGGTTCGAAAAGAACCTTATATCGACCTTTTCTTTCAACTATCACATAAAGTTCCAGAAGATTGGTGTGAAGACTTTAACGATCTGACCAAAAAACTTAATCCTCCGATCAAAATAGACAAGAGCAAAGCGCTGTTTATCGAAACTTATGTGCGAGATATGAGCCAAATCGTCGAGCATTTAGAAACGATAAAGCGTAAGATCATCACTTGCAATGAGCACTACATTAAACGGCGTCAAGAACGAGAATTGGCAGCTCAGGCAAAACTGTCTGCGGTACAAGGTATCAGTGGCAAACAAAGTAAGTTAAACAAAATTATCGGTGCCTTGGTCTATAATGATTGAAACACCTCCCAAAATAAGCAATCAAAAAAACAGTAAGCATAATTTTATGTAGATTAACTCTGCTAATTATGATCGACATCTAAATAATCCATTGTATAAATAATTAAATAAAGGTATGGTGTCTTCTTCACGTAGTGACTAAGCTTGGAAAATAAGCTGCGTAAAATCCAAAATTAAGGAGATTTATGCAGCCCTTTCGAGTTCGTTATCAAACCATCGAGTTCGGTAATGTAGATATCCATGTCCGTACCTTACGTGATAATCAACAATTCTCAGATATTCATGGTATTGCCGAAAAGCTAGGCATTTCCTCAGCTACTTGGCCGATATTTGGTATTATTTGGCCATCCAGTGAAGTACTTGCTCATCTAATGTTAGACTTTGATATTGAAGGCAAACGAGTATTAGAAATCGGCTGTGGAATTGGATTATCAAGCTTAGTGTTAAATAACCGGAATACAGATATTACAGCTACTGATTACCATCCTGAAGCAAATAATTTCTTGATTGCCAATGTAAAGCTCAATGGTGGCAAAGCCATTCCCTTTGTCCGCACAGGTTGGACTGACAAAATAACCACTTTAGGCAAGTTTGATCTATTGATTGGAAGCGATATTTTGTACGAAAGTTCACATGTTTCACAACTAGCAGCATTTGTCGATCAACATGCCAAGAAAAAGTGTGAAGTGATTCTGGTCGATCCAGGACGCGGCCACCATGCCCGCTTTAGCAAAAAAATGACGTCCTTGGGTTATGTTCACAGTCAGAGTAGCGCTATTAACCCAGATTATCTGAAAAAACCGTTTCGAGGACAAATCATCCGCTATCTGCGTGATCTCAATTAATTGAACCTAGAACTTCACCTGGGTTAGACATCCGCAGTAGGTTTAACTGATTAATTTAGGTTAAATATTAGCCCCCAATGACTTGATTACGTCCTGATTCCTTAGCCGTATACAAATTATTATCAGCCTCTTTTAACATCCCATCAATATTCACTTGGTATTGGTCATGGGCACCAATGCTCACAGTAATTGAAATGCTATGTTCGTCGCATTCAATAGGAGTTGCAGCAATAGCTGTTCTAAAGATTTCAAGCTGTTGGAGTACTCCATCATAATCAATATTATTAAAGAGCACAGCAAATTCTTCTCCACCCAGACGCGCCACTAGATGCCCCTCAAAATGCTCCATAAGCACTTTGGCAAAATTAATTAATATGGCATCACCACAATCATGTCCATAGTTATCATTAACTTGTTTAAAATGGTCAATATCTATCATACAAACCGCTAAGGCCATATTGTTTTGTTTAGCTTGTTGATATAGTTCTTGACCATGAGTAAAAAAATAACGCCGATTATATACTTTGGTCATATAGTCTCGATTCGCAAGGTTTCGAATGTATTCCATGTGTTCGAGCATATCAAGGTTTTGATTAACCCGGCACAATAATTCGTTGTATGAAAAAGGTTTGACCAAAAAGTCATTCGCACCATTTTTAATAAAATTACTACTTAAATCTGTGTGGTCCATACCCGATATACCAATAATGGACATACATTCTTTATCAACGATTTCACGTATCCGAATAGTCAGTTCAAGTCCATCCATCTTAGGCATGGCATAGTCACTTAAGATTACTTTAATATCATTATTCTGCTGAAGAATCTCCAACGCGGCCATACCATTTTCTGCCAGTAAAACTTGGAATTTTTGCTTTTCCAACATATGCTGTACAACTTCTAAAGCGCTTTTCGAGTCATCAACCAAGAGAATTTTTACTTGTCGATTTTTATAAACTCGTCCAACCAATTCAGTAATATATTGAAATGCGTTACGATTATTTTTATCAACAAAGTCTATCACTCCTTTATCCATTATTTCTTTTACCATTTCTACATTTGGATATGGGTAGAATCATTATTTAAAGAGAGCTGTTGTCGCTTTTGACTTCTTAATACCGTCATAGAACACCATTTATAACTGACTAATTTATAATCCAATATTAGGTTAAATTTATTACTTTGTCCGTATAAATATTTCAAACCAGATATTTATAAATTCAAAGACCTATTTAAAAAAACTCACAAAACTATCCACGTCTTCCCTATCCAATCGATAGCTATTAATCTTCGCTTTCGTATCCTCATATCCCATGGCCATACCACAGATTAATATACTATCTTCTGGATACCCCAGTTGTTGTTTAACAATCTGAGGATATTCTCCCAGCGATGCTTGTGGACAAGTAGCCAAACCTTCCTCAACAGCACCTAACATAATGGATTGAAGGAACATCCCATAGTCCAGGTAGGAACCAGTTTCCAATATTTTGTCCATAAAGAAAAAAAGTATGACAGGGGCATCAAATCCTCGATAGTTTCTGCTCCAATGGGCTTTTTGTTTGTCTTTATCTTCACGTCTGATTCTAAGGGTTTGATAAAGTTTTAGACCACAGGCTTTGCGGCGATCTTTATAGGGTGAGGTCCATTCTAAGGGGTAGTAGTGATAGTCCATTTTACCTTTAATGCCAGCATGAAAAGCATCCTGTAATTGCTCCACTAATTGTTTTTTCTTTTCTCCCATCACTACCGCTACTTGCCAGGGTTGGGTATTGGTGCCAGATGGCGCATAGCGCGCATGGTTTATGATACGACGGATTTTTTCCTGGCTTACTTGTTTGTCTAAAAAGGCTCGTATTGATTTGCGTTTTGTCAGTGCTTCAAAGATATTCATAACTTTCCTTAAAAGTTTTAACCCTTTTCTAATTTGTTGTCGTCTATATTAATAAAACTAATCGGAGAATTAAAAATGCCCATTCAAAATAAATTTCGTTTATCCCTATTAGCTCTAGCCTGTTCAAGTATCCTTTTTTCTGCTTGCAGTACGGACCGACAAAGTGGTGAACTATCATCAGCAACAATGGATAAAAAAAACCCTAATGTAACAATTTCTACCAAGGAAGCAAAACAATCCTCTTTAAAAAATGATCTGATTAAAGCCCAACCAGTTGAGGAAGCTGATGCGTTGTTGGAAGGTGAAAGACTTTTTAATCAGGCCGCTCCGGTTCCCCAATTAGGGACTAATATCAGCACGGGATCGCATAAACGTTTAAAACCGACCAGTGGTTATATGCAACCTTCCATTTATAAGCCTACACCTATACAACAAGAAAATCGTGAAAAATATTTGTCCTTTGATGAAAATAGTATTGTTCAGGTCTCTGAAAAGCCCGTGTCTACTTTTAGTATTGATGTAGACACTGCTGCCTATAGCAATATGCGCCGCTTATTATTACAAGGGCAAATACCGCCGAAAGATGCGATTAAAACGGAAGAATTGATAAATTATTTTAATTATCAATATCCCGCACCAGACTCTTTAGATACTCCTTTTTCGATTTCAACGGAGCTGGCCCCTTCACCCTGGGATCAAAATAAACATTTATTACACATCGGCATTAAAGGCTACGATATGGATAAAAAGGATATTCCCGCCTCTAATTTAGTTTTTTTAGTCGATGTCTCTGGCTCAATGCAAAGTCCAAATAAATTAGGCCTGGTCAAGCAGTCTTTAAAATTGTTATTAAAACAATTGGACCAAGATGATAGCGTCAGTTTAGTAGTTTATGCGGGAGCTGCCGGTGTAGTTTTGGAACCAACGCCAGCTAGTCAACGGCATAAAATTGAACGAGCCATTGATAATTTAACCGCCGGAGGTTCTACCAATGGTGAGGCGGGGATTATGGAAGCTTATCATATGGCACAGAAAGGTTTTATTAAAGACGGCATCAATCGGGTAATTATTGCCTCAGATGGCGATATGAATGTTGGCCGTTTTAAAATTAATCAATTAAAAGAGCTTATTGAACAAAAACGGAAATCCGGCATTGCCTTGACTACTCTTGGCTTTGGCAGTGGCAATTATAATTATGCTTTAATGGAGCAATTAGCAGATGTGGGGAATGGAAATGCGGCTTATATTGATAATTTATTAGAAGCACAAAAGGTACTGGTGAATGAAATGTCTGCCACCCTGCTCACCATTGCTAAGGATGTTAAAATTCAAATCGAATTTAGCCCAAGCGTTAAAGAATACCGTCTAATTGGTTATGAAAACCGAATGTTAAAACGGGAAGATTTTAATAATGATAAAGTCGATGCTGGTGAGATTGGTGCCGGTCATACAGTAACAGCAATTTATGAGCTTAGTCTAACGGGTGAAAAAAGTTCAGTCGATCCCTTACGATATGCAACCCCAGATATTCCGGTCAATACGAAACCTGCAAAATACAGCAATGAATTGGCCTTTTTAAAGATCCGTTATAAACAACCCGGTCAAAATACCAGTCAATTAATTAGCCAGGCCATCAAAACTGAGCAAATCCTGCCTAGTTTGGAACATAGTTCAGCCCGCTTTCAATTTTCGGCCAGTGTTGCAGCTTTTGGTCAACAATTAAAGGGAGGCAAGTTTTTAGACAATTTTGACTATACTGATACCATCCACTTAGCCAAGCAATCCAAGGGAGCTGATAATCACGGCTATCGTTCAGAGTTTATTAAATTGGTCGAATTGGCAAAGAATTTATCGCCGAAAGAAATGTTGAATAAATAATCGTTTATATGGCCATAAATTTACTTGGCCGATTACTTTACATGGCTATAGTTTTACATCTTCTGGAAAAATGGGATAAAATCGAATCGTTAGTGTGTTTAACCCGCTAACGATTATTATACCCAAGCCACCCGGGTTGGTTAGCTAAAACCTCGGATTTTCAGGTGGTTGGGATATATAAACTGTTTCAACTGTTACATTAACCGCAAATGGAATTTTGTATTGCATACCGATGAGCAATTGATAACTGCCTATCAAGAAGGTGATTTAGAGGCATTTGATCTACTCTATAAGCGTCATAAAAACGCTTTGTACCGCTATTTTTATCGTCAGGTAAAATCAGCCGCTATCGCTGATGAATTACACCAAGATGTGTGGATGCGTATTGTCAAAACCTCTGCGGTTTTTAATCAACAATCTTTGTTTTCCACCTGGCTATTTAAAATTGCACATAATCGCCTGATTGATTTCTATCGTAGTAATAAGCACCAAAACGAAGCTATCAATGAAACTATCGATGCTGAAGGGAATCATAGCATTTTGACTGAGGCCAGTTCCTCTTCACAACCCGATGCCTTATTAAATGAGGCACAAATGGCTGAAATGGTCCTCAAGGCGGTGGATGAGTTACCCAGCGAACAACGCGAAACTTTTTTATTACATGAACATAGTGGTTTAAGTCTAAAGGAGATTGCCAATATTACCCAAGTTTCTTTTGAAAGTAGCAAAAGCCGACTGCGTTATGCCGTAAAAAAACTACGTGGACAATTGAGAAATTTATTATGACTGATCAAATCAAAGATGAAAAAGAGTTCCGAGAGTTTTATCAGGGCTATCTTGATGGTCATAGCACACTTTCAGATCTATACCAACAAAGTGAAACGGTTCAACCCTCCGCACAATTGGATGAAGTAATTTTAAGTGCCGCCAAAAAACAAACCAATAAATCCCATTTGGTCAGTTTTCCAGCTAAAAATCATACTCGGTATTATTCAATTGCAGCAAGTTTTGCCATTTTTTCACTATTAGGTTTATTGGTTTTTAATACTTGGGAAGCTGAAAAAAAACAGATGGAAGAAAGTTTTTCCGGTGATATGGGCATTCCTAGCGAAGCGGATTATATAGCCCCGCCTATGCCACAAGCCAAATTAGGGATTAATTCTAGTACTCCAGTGCAAAAACCAGCTCCCTTGAAAAAAGATAGGATAATACGGGAAGAAGAATCCTTAGCGGATATGGCAGCCCCCGTTATGGAAAAAGCTCGCGCCATGAAAAAAGCCGATACGTCAACCACATCCAATACCATGCCCATTGAGCAACCTGCTGCTGCCATAATGGCCTTACCAGCGGAAAAACTCAGACGCCAACCAGAATCAGCAGCTCCGCTATCATTAGAACAGCCAATACAACAATCATTAAGCGATCAAACAAAACAAAAACAACCCAAGCCTATAGAAAGTACGGAAGGAAAGTATGCAAAAAAAGAGCAACTCTCTTATTCTCAATCCAGCTCTCATTTATCAGCGATAGATTGGGTAGAAAAAATCAGAACGTTACTCATTAATCAACAAATCCAACAGGCACAAAATGAGCTAAAGCTCTTTAGAAAAGCATATCCCAATTATCCTATTGAGCCGGAGTTATTAGAGAAGTTAGAGAAAAACGGTTAAAAAAACCGTCAGAGGCCAGTGACACAGGGGAGGGGGGGATTACGTGTACACACTAACCAGTGACGATAAGATTACTCTGCAAGGAGTAATAGCTTTTTCAAGGATCTTTCTAGGTTTAACAATGAAACTAAAAACAATTGCTATATAAAAAAATATAGACCAAGAATTCGCCGCATACAAGCCAAATACTAAAAAAACACTGCCGAAGGTTGAAAGTACTGAGGGGGAGGGGTTTTATGCACTCACCAACCTTCGACAGCTAAAGTGATTACTCAGCCAGGAGTAATCAAAATCATAATAAAACCGAGTCACTTGCCAGTTGCGGCTCGTACCTCACTTCTATCCATAATTTTTTGTTCGCGCTCACAATCTTCGGCCCAGTTTTCATGATGTTCTTTGGCCCAATTGAGATCGCAATAACCCGTCTTCATGGCATCAAAGGCACCTTCCATGCCGATTGAACCAATATAAATATGCCCTAAAACAATGGTAAACATCAACATGCCACTTATAGAGTGGAGCAAATGAGAAGCAACCATAACTTCGCGCATTAGGTTTAAATTAGGGAAGTCTAATACCACACCTGTCGCTGATATAATTCCGCCAACTATCACCAAAATCCAGAATAAACTTTTCTCACCCATATTAAAAAATCCGGATGGAACATGCTTTTTGCCTATTATACCACCTCCACGCAGCAACCAGGTCAAATCTCCGCGTGCATAAATATTTCTAATCACAAACTTTAAGAACATTAATACTAAAAAGAAAATAAATACAGGTCCAATATAGTCATGCACTGTTTTGGCTAGCATGGCCAAATCAGCGTTGGCTTGTTTTCCTATCAATGGGATCAAATAGTTACGACCGAACAATAACACCATTCCCGTCAGTGCGAGGAGTATAAAGCAGATAGCCATAGACCAATGGACAAATCGTTCATATCCCGTATAACGTTTGATCAGCTTGGGTGATATCCCAGCACGAATCAAAATTTTGCCTCGGATCAAATAAAACAATGCTAAAAGACCCAACATGCCGAGTAGCGCGATACCTGCAATGGGAATAACCTTATCCATTCGAATTTGGCGCCATTGCTCACCAAAAATACTGACCAAAATAGTACTATCGGGCTTATTCACTCGTGAGGTAGTTTTATAGGGTGGCTGAGTCGGTGGACGTAACACTACGCGTGGTGTACTTTGTACAATCTCCCGCCACAAATCGGTCCCTGGGTTTGGCACATTCCCAATCGCATTGGTATAACCACTTTCTGCCGATTTATCAGCCGCAGCCAAAATAGTGGTAGAATACAAGCTAAGTAGGAATACACTGAATATTAAAAACAAGAGTTTCGATTCCCTAGCCAATTTTTTATCAATCATTTCAAGCATCATCCCAAAAATAAATCACTGTACTATCAACTTATTCTAGCTTAACTCACTATTAAAAATGATTAATAGCACAGTGATATGGAGATAAATCGTTGCCGCCTTCCCTCTTTGTCAGTGGGATTGGCTCCCAAGCACAAATCAGGAGCCTAATACAATTATTTATCGATTTGAGTTCCATGCAATGACGAATTGCGATAGGCACCGCCCTTATTCATCACACTCATGCCTCGATTCACCACACGCTTGCGGAAAATATCCGAAACCATATTAGCATCACCGGCTAATAGAGCCTTGCTAGCACACATCTCAGCACACAAGGGTAATTTTCCTTCGGCAAGACGGTTCGAACCATATTTGCGATATTCCTCAGAGCTGTTATCTTCCAATGGACCACCCGCACAGAAAGTACACTTGTCCATTTTGCCACGGGTTGAGAAGGCCGAGTTTTCCGGAAATTGTGGTGCACCAAAGGGGCAGGCGTAGAAGCAATAACCACAGCCGATACACAAGTCCTTATCGTGCAGAACTACCCCGTCATCAGTGGTGTAGAAGCACTGAACCGGGCAAACCGCTGCACAAGGAGCATCGGTACAATGCATACAAGCCACTGATAGTGAGCGCTCACCAGGCTCACCATCTTTAATGGTAACTACACGGCGGCGATTAATTCCCCAGGGAACCTCATTTTCGTTTTTACAAGCCGTTACACAGCCATTACATTCAATGCAGCGTTCTGCATCACAATAGAATTTCATACGTGCCATTAGTCTATCTCCTATACTTTACTAAAGCGGCACAGGCTGCATTTAGTTTCCTGCATCTGCGTTACTGAATCATAACCATAAGTCATAGCGGTATTCGCGGCTTCACCCAAAACAATGGGATCTGCTCCGGCCGGATATTTATGTCTGAGATCTTTTCCTTCAAACACGCCCGCATAATGGAATGGCATAAAGGCCACACCTGCAGCAACACGGCGCGTAATCATGGCTTTCACTTTGATCTTACTGCCTTCTGGCGTTTCCACCCAAACATCATCACCATCTTTGACAAAAGCATCATTGGCATCCCGCGGATTCATTTCGATAAACATATCCGGCTGTAATTCGGCTAACCAAGGATTAGAGCGTGTTTCTTCTCCACCCCCTTCATATTCCACTAAACGTCCTGTGGTAAGAATAAGTGGATAGTCTTTGGAGTAATCCTTAGCCTGAATCGAAGCATAACGTGTTGGCAGACGCCAGAACATTTTCCTATCTTCATAAGTCGGGTATTTTTCAACCAAATCACGACGACTGGTATAAAGCGGTTCTCTATGCTTTGGAACCGGATCAGGGAAAGTCCAAACCATGGCCCGAGCTTTGGCATTACCAAAGGGCGAACAGCCGTGTTTAATTGCAACCCGCTGAATACCACCGGAAAGATCGGTCTTCCAGTTTTTACCTTCGGCCAGTTTTTTCTCTTCGGCCGTCAACTCATCCCACCAACCCAACTTTTGTAACATTTTGGCAGAAAATTCAGGATAACCGTCTTTAATCTCAGAGTTTTTACCCCAGGAGCCCTCAGCCAATAGATTGGTGCCATTACGTTCCACACCAAAACGAGCACGGAAGGTCAAACCACCTTCGGCTACAGATTTGCTGGGATCATAAAGATTAGGCGTACCAGGATGTGCTAACTTATCATCACCCCAACATGGCCATGGCAAACCGTAGAATTCACCATCACAAGGACCACCTTCTGCTTTTAGAGAAGTGTAATCAAACTGTCCCCAGTTTTGCTGTTGTTTCTTCATCCGCTCAGGACTTTGGCCGGTATATCCAATGGTCCACATACCACGATTGAATTCTCGTGTAATGTCTTCAACTAACGGCTCATCATTTTCAACTTTGATATTTTTGAACATTTGTTCTGCTATACCCAACTTCTTAGCCAGTTTGTACATAATGGTATGATCAGGCAAGGATTCAAACAATGGAGCAATAACCCGATCGCGCCATTGTAAGGAACGATTTGAAGCAGTAACCGAACCATAAGTTTCAAACTGTGTGGCAGCAGGTAAGAGATATACACCGTCGGTACGATCATGCATCACTGCGGAAGCCGTTGGATAAGGATCCACAATCACCAAGAGATCCAATTTTTCCATGGCTTTTTTCATTTCTTTACCACGGGTTTGACTATTTGGTGCATGGCCCCATAAAAACATGGCTTTAACATTGTCCTTCTGGCCCATATTAACCTTATCTTCAAGAACACCATCAATCCAACGCGATACTGGAATACCTTTAGTGTTCATCACATGGATATCTTTGTCCTTTTTCTTCTCATAACTGCCTTTGTCGAAGCGCCCTTTCACCCATTCATAGTCCAGTTCCCAAACCTTGGACCAATGTTTCCAGGCACCGCTTGAAAGACCATAGTATCCAGGTAAAGTATTGGCCAAAACTCCCAAGTCAGTAGCTCCTTGTACATTATCATGGCCACGGAAAATATTGGTTCCACCACCAGAAACCCCCATATTGCCAAGCGCTAATTGGAACACACAATAGGCACGGGTATTATTATTACCGATAGTATGCTGGGTTCCACCCATACACCAAATAAAGGTACCAGGACGGTTATAAGCCATGGCTTTAGCAGCGGCATAGACTTGTTTTTCAGGAACACCAGAAACGCGTTCGACTTCCGCAGGGTTCCATTTCGCCACTTCTTTGCGTACATCATCCATACCGTACACACGCTGACGAATAAATTCTTTATCTTCCCAACCATTTTCAAAGATGTGCCAGAGCATACCCCAAACCACAGGAACATCGGTTCCGGGACGAATTCTTAAATAGTGATCGGCATGGGCTGCGGTACGGGTAAAGCGTGGGTCAATAACAATGATTGGTGCATTATTTTCTTCTTTAGCTTTAAAAATATGCTGCAAAGAAACGGGATGTGCTTCGGCTGGGTTACTACCAATTAATAATATCGCTTTGGAATTATGCATATCATTAAAGGAATTGGTCATAGCACCATATCCCCATGTATTGGCAACTCCAGCTACCGTAGTGGAGTGACAAATACGGGCCTGGTGATCGACATTATTGGTTCCCCACATACCTGCCATTTTACGGAATAAATAAGCCTGTTCATTATTAAACTTGGCCGACCCTAGGAAATACGCCGAATCGGGACTACTTTTAGCCCGGATATCAAGTAATTTATCGCCAATTTCATTGATGGCCTGATCCCAGGAAATCCGTTTCCATTTGCCATTTACCATTTTGGTTGGGTATTTGAGGCGACGCTCACCATGTCCGTGTTCACGAACAGAAGCTCCCTTAGCACAATGAGAACCACGATTAAATGGATGATCCAAAGCGGGTTCTTGCCCGGTCCAAACTCCATTTTTGACTTCAGCAATAATACCGCAACCCACCGAGCAATGGGTGCAAACCGTTTTAATCTCTTCCAGCTTGGCACCGCTAGATGATTTAGCTTCTGCCTTCTCCATCATCGTAGAGCTGATACCAGCGGTCAAGAATGTCGCACTCCCCGCCATCAATCCGGAATTTTTCAGAAAAGAACGGCGCGATATGCCTTTCTTTTCCTGCTGACTTTCAGGCAAGTCGACTGCAACTTCTGATGTTGATGCTTGCTCTGAAGTTTTTGTTAATTTCATAATATTCACCTATAACGTTTTAGGTAACTACTCACAGCGTTTAGGTTTTGTGTCAGAACAGCGCAGTTATGACGCAAAAGATAAATGGTGCGACTATTACCATTTCAGAAGCTTAAAGCGCTGCAGCTTTATAATAATCAAGGATGTGATTGGTTAAGTGGTAACCTTTTTGTTTCACTGGTTGCTCTATTGGCTGCTCGGTTGCGGCAATCGCACTAGCCGGCACAGCAGCTGCGACGGCAACACCGACACTAGCAGCAAGTGAACCTTTCACAAACTCCCGACGACTCATATCCCGGGATTGCTCATTGTCCTTCTTCATTGGTACTCCTCCAAAGCGGAAATCTAAAACTATCAAAAATCTAAACCATTTCGATAGCACAGAAAATGTTATTGTTTTGTAGATATGCTACACCTGCATTCCTAAATATTGTTTCTCAAAGGAAGTAAAGGCGACGCCAAAACGACCCACCGCTTTATAAAAAATAGCGGCATTGGCTTTACTTAAATCGTCAAAAAAGCGATCAAACCAATTAGCCATGTGATTATTAAAAAATGTGGCTTGAGTCTGATGACTCACCCCATCAGCGATTAACATGGCCATCACATCACACAAGGCACTGGCATGGTCTTCCGGTTCATGGACTTCGGTTTTACGTTGATAACCCAAAGCCGCTAAATCATCACGCAATTTACCCAGGGGCTTTTCCATTAAAAAACCGGTTAAATACCAAGAACCATAGGGCATTAACTCCCCTCTTCCCAAACCAATAAACAATTCATGAAATTCATCATCAATTGATTCCGGTTGGGTCGCGGAGGCCGACAACCCCAACATGGCCATGGCCATCACTAATTCATCACCTTCAGATTCGATACTGGCAAAACCGGAGACCTGTTCCAAAACCTCCTGATCCGGAGCAGACTTTAATAAAGTTGCCAAGATCCGATAGGCACCTGCCCGATACAATTGTTCTTCGGCATTTACTTGTATGGATTCAAGAGCAACAATATTGTCCGTTGCTTTTGATCCTGTCAGTGCGTCAGAATTTGTATCAGTGGCATACATAGGGTCTATTTGTCTCTGGTTTTCCATCGAAATTTTCCTTAGATTTATAATGAGCAACTCCTGGGCCAGTATGCAGAGAAAAAGAATGACCAAAAAGGAGTAAAATAACTAACACAAATTAAAAAGCGGGACTTAATGCAGCGCTTGGTCCTGTTCCCCATTCATGGCTGATTCATCCTGTACCACATCCACCACACGACAATCCTCACACATCCTTAACCGATCTTTGGCGCGTTCAGTTTGAAACATCCGGTGAGTCGACAATTTAGCCAACATATTTTCAATTACCGAACGGGTGGCAAAGGGTTTACCACAGGAAATGCAATTAAATGGGCTTTCTTCAAATAATAACCGAGTTTGCTGGCGTTGTTCTCGTTCAAAGAGCAATCGGGGAGTAATAGAAATGGCGTTTTCCGGACAGGTTCGAGTACACATGCCACATTGCACACAATTGGCTTCAATAAATTTTAATTGTGGTACATCTTGTCCCGTTTGCAGCGCTTTACCCGGACAAGCCGCTACACAGGCATGACATAAGGTGCAATTATCTTCTACAAAGGCGGTTCCAAACATGGCAGGGGATGAAAAGTTGGCCATTTTCCTTGAACGTTCTGCCTGTTCATACAGGTGGTCAATGGCAAAAAAAACAGTTTGACGTTTCCCACCTATAGCGGCAAACGAAGCTTGAGCAATCTCAGGCATAAGGGCAGCCAAAGGTTCATGAACCTTTTCCATTGAGAGCATACTAATCGTCTGCTGGGGGTAGCCCATAGCTTGCAGGATCTCACTCGCAACCAGAATTTGTTGTTCAATTTCCTGTAACATTCTCGTCGTTGTATTACCCCTATTTACGATATAAACCGATTGAGCCCCATAGGCTAATAAGCTTAACCAAACCTCTATCCCCACACTGGCCAGCTCTTCAATCATAATGGGCAGCACATTATCTTGTTCAATATTACAAATAGGGCCGCCGTCCGATTCGGCAAATAAGGCAATAATTGGTTGCTTACCACCCTGCTCCGTATAGCTTCGAATTAATAGCCGACTATTTTTTAATAAGTCTTCAATACTAGGGTAAATATAGCGCATAGCACCAGTGGGACAAACAGTCGCACAGACGCCACCACCCTGGCATAAATAGGTATCTACACTGACCGCCTCTGCAATGGCACTGATTGCCTGTGCCGGACAAGCATCCAAACATTTAGTACAAGCAATTTTCCCAGAGCGACTATGGGCACAAATAGCGGCGTCATAATCTATAAAAATCGGTTTTTCAAAGGTGCCGACCATATCAACTAATTGATCTGCCATTTGTTCTAAGCTTTCTTTATCCGTATCACAATGAAAATATCCATTGGGTAACATGGCGCAATCTAAAAGAGCTTTAGCATTTAAATCCAAAATAATGTCAAAGTTTAAAGTTTCATCCGTTTGCTCAGAATCGGGTTCTGTAATAGTAATTTTAAAGGCTCCAAGGTAACCCTCAATATGGACGGTCCTATCGGCTAAAGCGATGGATTTTTGTTTGCTTGACACGCTTCCTTTGGTCAGTAAAACCGTACTATCTAATTTCTTATCCAGTAATTCTGTAAACTCAATAGCCGTTTGATCACCAATAATTAGCAATTTACCTTGGGATTGATATTTCACCAAGCTGGTAGGAACCACCGACTGCTGCTGATAAATTTCAAGCGCCACATGCCGGGCTTTTCGATTATTAACTTGTTGAGGTAAATTGCTCATAATAAATTCTCATTGGGTTTGTCATCATCTGCAATGATGTCCTGACTTGCGGTTTGAGTCTTGGTTTGAGGGGCTAAAGCGTCCTTCGCAACCACGATTGTTTCTTCGTTCTCAGCCTCTATATCTTCAATCTCTTCTTCTATATCCTCTTCGGCATCACTATCCACCTCACCGTCAATCGTTTCTGCCAATTGTTCTTCATCTTGAGCGGGTTGATTTTCCAATTCCTGTTTTAATTTGGCTTTGGCTTCTTCTTCCATTTGAAAGCGCATATCGGCAGTAATGATATCGCCCAATTTTTCAAAATGGGTAAATTCTTCATCATAGTCATCTAAACCATCACGAATTTGAAAATACTCGGTATTAAATAGTTTGCGTAAGGCCAGTTTGCGCAGCTCTTCACTGACTCCCGGAGATAAAAAACCGCTATAATCCGAATCACCATTAAGGGTTTCAATATCGGGCATATCGGCATCGGTTAAAACCGGCGTTTCAATTTCTGAAACAGAGTTTTTGTTTACATCAATCGTTGTTTCGTCTTCTGACAATTTATCAATTTGGAGACTGTTGGACTGTTCATTATCAGTGGCATTTAATGCCTGTTCAGTCTTTATCTGTTCTGTTTTTAACCGAGACCAACGGGAAAAGAATCCACCTTCTTCTTTGGATTTGGAATTTTCATTCATAATTATCTACTCAGGCTCCTTCCAATTTTTCAATTTGCGCTTCACTTTTTTGGCGGGTGCATAATGACTGAGCACAAAGGCTTCACTCCAGCGATAGAGTTCAGCAGGAAGATCAATGGCATAGACTTCCTCATCCCCTTCTAAATAGGAATGGGCTTCATCCAAACTCAGGGTAATTAAAAAGGGTTGAGGAACCTCATTCTCATCCAAATCCGCTATGACAAAACAGCGTGGGGAAGGAGTCATGAGGTTGTGATAATAACTTTCACATTCATCGGCGTGTAAAATAAGTTCAAAATCAGACAATAAATACTGGCTAATCTTACCTTCTTGAAAAATCAACTTGGCTTGATTCTCTTCATCACGCAGGCTATTTTCTCCCACCATGACGCCAATGGCTTCCCAACTCTCACTGACCCACTGATTATCCAATTCAGTACGTTGCATAATGACCGATACCGGAAAACGATCACTGGGCCCATCTTGCATATCATGCATGGGAATGGCTTGGGGCATTGGAAAGCTCCTTTATAAAATAAACAATGACTGACTAAGAAAACCTATGAGCAAGTTACATACCAAACGATTGCATTTAGAGAAACACTATAAAAATAGAGGGTATGAGAGGAGTTTAGGGAAAATAATAACCAAAATGGAACTTCGGGAAATGGGACAGAATGTCTCTACCCAAGATAAAAACGGACAGAACCTACCATTTGGGATAAGCTAGCTTGATAAACAAATCCATTCGATTGGGGATATTAAGCCCCTTTACGAATATAGGTACAAAATTTGCTGTCTAATATTCTAGTATTCCCAGATTCAGGATAAGTCTAGCCGTGGCAACAGATCCCCCAACTAGCCCTCAATTAATAGATGGCTTTGGTCGAAAAATAACCTATTTACGCCTATCCGTAACGGATCGTTGTGATCTACGTTGCGTGTATTGCATGTCTGAAAATATGCAATTCGTGCCTCGCACTCAATTATTAACCCTGGAAGAGTTAATTAGACTCGGAGCCATGGCAGTTGATTGCGGCATTACTAAAATCCGTTTAACTGGCGGAGAACCACTGACTCGCCGCAATATTATGAAAGTCTTCGAAGCATATGGGCAATTACAGGGACTAAAAGAGTTAACCATTACCACCAATGGAACCTTATTGGATCGTTATGCTCAATCCTTAAAAGATGCGGGAGTGGATCGCATAAACATTAGCCTGGATAGTTTAAAACCGGATCGTTTTCACAATATCACTCGAGTAGGTGATATTCAACGTACTCTCAATGGCATAGAAGCAGCCCTTAAAGTTGGTTTTCAACGCATTAAAATAAATTCCGTCATTTTAAAGCATCGCAACCATGATGAAATTCATGATCTGGTAAATTTTGTAATCCAACATGATATGGATATTAGTTTTATTGAGGAAATGCCACTGGGTTATATTGATGATCATAATCGTGCCGAAGCCTATTATTCCAGTGATAATATTCTCAGAGATATTCAAGAACATTTAGACTTATTACCCAGTACGGAGTCAACCGGAGGTCCTTCTCGCTATTACCAAATCAGCAATGGTATAAGTACGAGCAAAACCAAAATTGGCTTTATTTCCCCGCATAGCCACAACTTTTGTGGGAGTTGTAATCGTATTCGCATCACCGCAGAAGGCAAACTTTTATTATGTTTAGGACAAGAAAATTCAGTTGATCTACGCCGTGTTATTCGCGCTAATCCCCTGGATGATGAGGTGTTGAAACAAGCTATAATGGATTCCATGTTAATTAAACCAGAAAAACATAACTTCGACCTCAATGTAAAACCCGTGATATTTCGGCATATGAATGAGACGGGAGGATGATAAGGGCAATGGAAAATGGATAATGGAAAATTAAGATATTAAACATCCTGAACTAGAGTTGGCAATAACAAAGGCAATTAAGAGTAAAAACGAATGACATCAGTGCAAATTATTACACCGCTTGAATTGAGTGAAGCCGGCTTACATGCTTCGGAACCGGTGGTAGCGACCAATGAATTTGGTCAGCAAGTCCCGGGACATATTGCTGCCGAGCGGATTTTAACCGTTTATTTAAATAAAAAAGAGTTGGTTACCTTAATGACTTTGGGGACTCATCCCGAGCTTCTAGTTTTAGGTTGGTTGCGCAACCAGCGTATTGTGAAGGATATAAATGAAATTAAAGCGATTCAAATTGATTGGCAAACTGAATCAGCAGCGATAACCACGCATAAAGAAATTGAAGGCTTGGATGAAAAACTCAGCAAAAAAACCGTGACCACCGGCTGTGGTCAAGGAACGGTATTTGGTAGTTTAATGGATGACTTGGATAAAATTAAACTCCAGCCTAATGCAATCAAGCAATCAAAAATTTATCAGCTTTTACACAATCTGCAAAGTCATAATGAAGTCTATAAACGCGCTGGTGCCGTACATGGTTGCGCTTTGTGTGAAGATATCAATTTAGAAGTGTTTACCGAAGATGTGGGTCGTCATAATGCGGTAGACGCCATTGCCGGTCATATGTGGCTAAATAATACTGCTGGTCACAAAAAAATATTCTATACCACCGGTCGTTTAACATCAGAAATGGTAATTAAGGTTGCTCAAATGGGTATCCCCACTTTACTCTCTCGTTCGGGGGTTACCCATATGGGCCTTGAATTGGCCCAAAAGGTTGGTGTCACATTAATTGCACGGGCTAAAGGCCATCATTTTTTAGTCTATAGTGGTAATCACAATATTGAATACGACTCCATACCTGCAGCACCTAAATCTTATCAACATAGCCGCACGGCTCGCGATCACTAAAGGGTATATCCAATGTCGGCAGTCATTCCCCAACACGATACCTTTATGAGCGTCAAACAGGTCGCAGAATACTTACACCTGAATGAAAAGAAAATCTATGCCTTGGTCAATGAAGGACAAATCCCTGCCACCAAGGTCACTGGAAAATGGATGTTTCCCAAAGAACTCATCGACCATTGGATGAGAAGTTCTGCCCATGGGGGTTTGCTCAATGACCGACTAATTATAGCAGGTAGCGACGACCCTCTACTGTATCGAATTATTTTAGAATTCACCCAAGAAACCGGCTCTCACGCCCTAATCAGCTATACACCAACTGGTACCCGTTTAGGGCTGGACTTACTGCACGCCAATCGCATCGACGCCTGCGCCATTCACTGGGGCCCCAATGAAGAAAGTAAAACCAGACACCCAGCCCTTTTGCAACAATATACCCAGCATCAGCAATGGGTATTGATCCGAGCCTTCCGCCGTGAACAAGGCTTAATGGTCAACCCAACTTTGGATAAACACATTAATACCCAAGAACTTTTAAAATACCGCTATCGATGGGTCATGCGCCAATCCGGTGCTGGCGCTCAACGCTATTTATTAGAAGTTCTGAGCAAATACAACACCAGTATGGACGAATTGAATACCAGCACCATAGCACTATCCGAACGAGAAGCGGCTGCCTGTATCGCCATGGGCCAAGGCGACGTATGCCCTGGTGCCCGTTCCGCAGCAGCTGAATATGGGTTAAACTTTATTCCCTATGGTTGGGAATCCTTTGATTTAGCCCTGCCACGTAGGATTTGGTTTCGGCGTTTATTTCAGAATCTGATTGGTCGTTTAAAATCACAAAAATGTCAGGAAATGGCTGATATGCTGACGGGGTATGATTTGAGTGATACCGGGGAATTGGTTTGGGGCGACGAATAATAGGAAAATGGAAAATGGAAAATGGAAAATGGAAAATGGAAAATGGAAAATGCTCTAAGTTTTTGAGCCAAATATATTACATCATTGATTTAAATCAAAAATCCACTAATGGCTGAAAACTATAACCTAAGAGCAATTCAACACGCTTGAAAAATCCTCATATGTATATGTTATAATCAATACATGGGTGAAAAAGATATTGTTTCCAAGCATTTAATCAAGCGAATCATTGAAGATATTAGCAAGTATCTATTTCATCTGGAATTAGAAAAGGTTGAAGTTTTAGAGACTGAATACAATAGGATAGAAGAGCGTAGAGCAGATATTGTAGTTAAAGTACAACAGCAAGAGAACATATCCTTATTGCATGTAGAAATCCAAAACAACAACGATGCTACAATGCCATTAAGGATGCTGCGATATCGGAGCGATATTGAACTTCAACCTAAAAAACGCAGTTGACTTCGTAGCGAGGTTCACTTAAGTGCTGAAGATTAAGGATTTTATGGGTTATTTTGGCTTTACTTGTAGTCACCCTACAGGTGAAATCAAAATGTTCCAGAAAATCCTTAAGATTGAGTGCTTAAGGGGGCCGCAGTAGATGGCAACTGCTTTTTTTAGGTTCAATGGCCAGACTATGAAATTAGGCAATATTTGATATATATTGGCAAAAGAAAACTATCCATGCCAGATAGCCTGGATAAACCTGGCCTAAAATATCAATATCAAATCGTTGATATGCATGATATCGATTGTGACACATTTATTGAACAGGATAATCCTGATGCCTTAATTCTGTCCATTCTTTGCGATTTTAAAGACAAGGGTGAACGAGAAGTAATTCACTCTATTTTGCAGCGACTAAAAAAACTCGTCGCTGACGATGATAAAGCATACCGGGATTACTTAACCATGCTTGAAATCCTATCAAGCAATCGTAATTTAAGCTTAGATATTAAAGAGGAAGAAAAAATGCTATCCATGAGAATAGACGAACTACCCTCCTACGAAATAGGTTTTGAAAAAGGAATTGAAAAAGGAATTGAAAAAGGAATTGAAAAAGGAATTGAGAAAGAGAAACAGGCAATAGCAAAAAAATTACTGACAAGTATGGATGAGAAAACCGTAGCAGAGATAACTGGTCTTACCTTGGAGCAACTGAGTTCAATTCGGTAACTCCAAAAAGAAGAAAAAAAGATGGGATGTAAATCTGAAATAAATTGTCGTCGCCCCACAAAAAAATTGGTATCCATTAGCCTGAATCCTTCGCTAAAACTCATTACCGATCAAAAAAAATTTTATTATGCCTTTAGCCAAACAACTCAATGATAAAATAGGAAAGGAAGAATACCTACAAGGTGAATTATCAAGCGAGGTAAAGCATGAATTGATCGATGGCAAAATTTATGCAATGACCGGAGCAAGTGATAACCATAATAAAATTTCCGGGAATATATTTAGTGAAATCAAAGCAGCTCTAAGAACCGCCCAATCCCCTTGCAGCACATATATTTCAGATATGAAAGTTAATGTTGCCAATCAATTTTTTTATCCAGATGTTATGGTAGTCTGTGATAAGAGTGATAACGAAAGTAACTATTATAAAAAATCACCCACATTAATTATTGAAGTTTTATCCAAGTCTACCAAAAAAACAGATCGAACGCTTAAACGCTTAGCTTATCAAAATATTCCCAGCCTGGAAGAGTATGTATTAATCGAGCAAATTAATTGTGAGATTGAAGTGTTTCGAAAAAGAAATGCCTGGCAACCGGACTATTACTATTTGGGGGACCGGGTACCCCTTGAGTCAGTAGGTCTTACAATCTCTGTTGAAGATATTTACTATCAAGTAAATAATGAAGATGTTTTGGAATATTTGGAAAAGCAAAATAATCGAGCTAAATAGAGTCTAAATCCCAACCATTCTTCCAATTGTTATTTCGTAATCCTCATACTCTGAATCTGGGGTAATATATCGGTCATTTTAGCCTTTTTTCAGTTTTTTAGGTTCAACCTAAAAAACGCAGTTGCCATCTACTGCGGTCCCCTTAAGCACTAAATCTTAAGGATTTTCTAGAACATTTTGATTTCACCAGTAGGGTGACTACAAGTAAAGCCAAAATAAC
>Ga0209475_10000381_pt1 | contig 100274 bp, 93 predicted proteins | sample tdDd471_FD_187128 | JGI IMG/M metagenome (GOLD analysis project Ga0209475, IMG submission 187128) | Marine sediment microbial communities from the Atlantic coast under amendment with organic carbon and nitrate - tdDd47.1 (SPAdes)... | ecosystem: Environmental > Aquatic > Marine > Coastal >... | reverse complement strand
TTTCAATTAAATTGACTCCTGATCCACCAGGTAATCTACCCGTACTTATATAAATAATTTTCCCGGTAAAATTGAGAAGTTATGCTGCAGAAAATAGGCAACAGCAGGGTTAACTGCGTTATTTAGGTTCATCAAAGTGGAGAACATTTATTGAAGTTAATTAATGATGTTCTTGATCTGGCAAAGATCGAATCCGGAAAGATGGAATTACTTCCAACAGACTTTGACCTTACTTATTTTCTGGAAGGAATTGTTGCCATTTTTCGCCAACGAGCGGAGGAAAAAGGATTGAAGTTCGTTTTTGAATGCTCTGAAACCCTACCAGCCGGCATACATACGGACGAAACCCGATTACGTCAGATCTTTTTTAACTTGCTTGGTAATGCACTTAAGTTTACTGATAAAGGTACTGTTTCTTTGATTGTCAATTATCAAGAACATCGTTTAAAGGTAAAAATTATTGATCAGGGGTGTGGAATTGCCGCCGAACAATTAGACAAAATTTTATTACCCTTCCAACAAAGTGGTTCTAACCAACACAAAGCACAAGGAACCGGACTAGGATTACCAATAACCAAACATATGATTGAAGAAGTCATGGAAGGTCGTTTAGAAATTGATAGTCAATTGGGTAAAGGAAGTCGTTTTGCCTTTGAAATAGGAGCACCAGAAGTCGAAGCTATTGAAAAATCGGCTTATCGAAGCCATACCGATTTTATTGGTTATACGGGTGATGATACTAGTATTTTAGTGGTCGATGATAAAGAGCAAAATCGTGGCGTTATATTAGAATTATTAAAACCGCTAGGTTTTGAAATACTAGAAGCGAGTGACGGCATCGAAGCGATAGAGATGGCTAAAAAATACCATCCTCGCCTTATCCTATTGGACTTAGTTATGCCGAATATGAACGGATTTGAATGTGCAAAGAAGTTACGTGACATGCGAGAATTTGATGATACGGTTATAATTGCTGCTTCTGCCAGTGTTCTTCAACATCAAACTCAAGAAGCCATTAATTCGGGCTGTGATGCATTTTTACCTAAACCAATACGTGCTGAAGCTTTGTTTAATGATATTTCCCGATTTTTAGATATTCAATGGATCTATTCACAACCAGTTGTTGAAGAAACGACTGCACAAGATAATAATGAGGATAGCAAAGAAATCATTGGCCCCAAAGGCCAAGAAGCCGAAGAATTATATGATTTAGCTTCCTTGGGCGATATCGAAGAAATTCTTAATAAACTGGACGCCTTAGAGCAAGAGCAACCCGATCTATCAATGTTTGCTCAGCAAGCCCGGCAATTAGCTCAAAATTATCAAGTTGAAAAATTAGAAAGTCTCATGAAGGAATACGTTGAATCATCCTAGAAAAATAATATAAATAAAATCACATGAGCACCGCTATTGGCCATTAATATAGCGTTTGTCATCAAAGGTACTTACCCAACGCGGACAATAAGCCACGAAAATACTCATCATTAAACCGCTTAACAATGCTTCAGGAAATAACATTAATGGTAAAAAAGGAATATATTCATAAGCAATATGTTGATAACTGTATGTATCTGTGACGAGTAAAAACAAAATACTCGTCACTAGACAGCTCAATAAAGCTAAGGCGGCCCCTAAAAAACCATTGACTAATACATATACAAAGTAATTATTGGGTAATTTTTTATCCGTTAATGAAAATATGCTATGACAAACCCAAACCGGGATGACTCCCATAAACAAACAATTAATCGAATAGGTTTCCCAACCACTGCCTCCATTTATAGTCACTCCTAATAAAGCGATCATCAACCCCATTAGAGCAAACTGCCATCCAAATAATAAATAAAAAACCATGGCACCGAGTAAATGAAAATTTAGACCAGGAGAAATTCCAGCTTTGACACTCCATAGGATTATCAATGCTACTATGGCTCCAAAAAAAACATGCTGAGAATCTGTTTTTTTAATTTTATACCAAGGTGCTGTCCATACTGCCCATAATACAATTGGGATTAAAATAAAATGACTATAAAACGGCCAGGGGTAGAGAATTAAATTATCAGGCAAGTTCATAATATTGTTTACATAAATGGTTTTCTTTACTTTAACTTAGGGCAATATCATAAATAAATCAAGATTTTATCTAGCCGCTCTGAGTTAAAACCCAGGGCGGTATGGGCTTAGAATCTAGGTATTCTAAGAGTTTAATACAATTTAATTTAGAAGGAAGTTTACTTGGCTTGTTCTATCATCTGAATCGAAATTTCTTCTACTTCAGTAGCAATCTCAGCCAATTGTTCATCATCGGATAAAACACCTAACATTTCTTTAGGGCTAATCATGCCAATTTTTGTTTGGCCTTCATCTTGATAAACTGAAATGCGACAAGGCAATGCCATATTCATACTCATATCAATATTCAATACATCTTTGGCCTTTTGTGGATTGCACACTTCAAAAATATGGCATTCCCGATCAAATTCAATCCCCTTATTATTCAGGGTTTGTTTAATGTTATGAATATGTAGAACACCAAATTTATGATCAATGACCGCCTGTTGTAAATCTGTTACGGCCTGTTGAACAGATTTTTCGGTTGTTACAATATATTTCATTAAAAATTACTCCTGTACTTTAACTGAACGACTAAAATAACATATTTACTGAATTTCACAGATAGGATTTTTCAATATTTTTTTATCAATGATGGTAGAATTACAATTTTTAATTCGAGTTATCCATGACCAATAATGAAATTCTGCGTCTTCTTCGCACTGCTATAGACTTACAAGACGATACATTAATCAATATTTTTAGACAAAGCGACTTTAGTTTAAGTAAATCACAACTAAAAGCCATATTAAAAAAAGAAAGTGCTCCTGGTTTTGTTAAGTGCAAAGACGCGATGATGGTAGCATTTCTAGACGGTTTGATTCTATTTAAGCGGGGACCAGCAGATAACGCCCCTGATAAGAAAGTTGAAGCAAAAAATCCCTACCTAAGGCTCAGCAATAACACTATCTTGAAGAAACTTCGAATTGCCTTTAAGTTTCAGGATGCCGATATGATAAAAACCTTTCAACTGGCTGGTCTAACAATCAACAAAGGTGAAATGAGTTCCTGGTTTCGAAAACAAGGACATAAAAATTATAAGCCCTGTAATGATGAATCTTTAATAAAATTTATTACAGGGCTTGGTATTCAATTTGGAAATAAGTAGGAATTATTGCAAAATATTTAATGTGATTTCATCGCAATATCTAAAAAACCATAACTTCTAAATATAGCCTGCCCTTGCACGGAAGCAGCATATTCCATAAATTGGTGGGCTAATTCAGGATTTTTAGAAACGGTTAAATAATTGAGTAACAATTTTTTTGGCTTAGCCACATCAGCAGGCAGTTCAACCACATCCACTTTAGTCCGATTTTCAGAGAAAAATCCAGTTGCACGCCAATTCAACACCAAGTCCACTTCACCTTTTATTAACGCATCATTAAGACTTTCTGATTCCGGGGCCAAATAAGCAATCCGATCATAGACTTGCCAGTAAAGATCCCGATTATCTAAAATTTCTTTGGTTTCTGTACCAATACTGGTACTAGAAGGATTACTAATACCAATTTTAAGATCATCTCTTAACATTTCAGAAATTTGTGCCGAAACTTTTTTAGGATTGCCTTTTTTAACCAAAAATGCGGCCTGATTATGACCAATTAGTAACTCATCACCTAACAAACCTTCTTTTAAATATTGTTCACGATAATGAGCAGAACCCGGTAAATATAAATCACCTTGTTTAGTACTTTTTATATCTTGATAAAGTTTTGCCGAAGGGCCGGGATTAATAGCCACTTTTACGTTGGTATCTTTTTCAAAGATTTGAGCAATTTGAGCAATTGGATTAACCATGGAAGTTCCACAATACACCAAAAGTTGTTTTTTATCTGTTGACGTCCCTGGTTCACTCTCGAAACAGGCGGATAAAACGGATGAGAACAATACCAATAAGATGAATAGTTTGATTTTTTTCATAACGACCTAATGCCCCCAATAAAGTATGACTTTTAATATTTATTATTAAAAATATTTATTATTATTGTATTTTTATAAAAATATTTTAATAGTCTATTTTAGCCCTATTTACCGAACAAGCACTAGTAAAAAATGAATAAAAATTAAATCAAATAATGACTATATTTTCTGTAAATAATTGAGAGAAAAATAGCGGCAACTTGGAGTATAAAGATTAATGTCTATACTTGAATTAATATTTCAAATAAAAAAATCTATAAAATATGCATCTAGACTTACTAGGTAACGTTATTCTACTGCTAACTCTGGCGGTTTTGACTATCGCCTTTCTCAAACGATTTAATATAGCCCCGATTTTATCCTACCTATTTGTTGGTATTTTGGTTAGTCCTTATGGACTCGGAATTATCAAAGATAGTAGTGATATTCACATTTTTGCTGAATTGGGTGTAGTTTTTTTAATGTTTACCACTGGTCTTGAATTCTCTTTAGCCAAAATGTTGGCCTTAAAAAAAGAAGTGCTTGGCCTCGGTGGAAGTCAGGTTTTATTGACCTCATTCGTAGGTGGATATATCACCTGGTTTTTAAACCATAATATTGAAGAAGCGATTGTTATAGGAGGTATTGTCGCACTGTCTTCAACAGCTATCGTATTAAAGCAATTAAGTGAACAATTAGAGGTAAATTCTCGCCATGGACATATCTCTATCAGCATCCTTATTTTTCAAGACATGGCAGTAATTCCACTATTGATTTTTATCCCCACCATGGCACAACAAGAAAGCCTGGATTTAAGCTTAAGTATTAGTAACTTCGTTAAATCCGGATTTGTTTTAATTTTAATGCTAGCCATAGGCCATTGGATACTCCGCCCTTTAATGCGCGAATTGGCCAGTTTCAATTCAGCAGAACTGTTTACCTTATCAATATTATTGATTTCTTTATCCGCAGCCTGGGCAACCTATGAAGTGGGTCTGTCGCTAGCTCTAGGGGCTTTTATTGCAGGAATGATGCTGTCTGAAACCGAATATATTCATCAAATCAAAGTGGATATCAGACCTTTTCGGGACGTCTTTTTGGGTCTGTTTTTTATTAGTATTGGCATGTTAGTCAATCTACAAACCCTCTTTCCTATTTTTCATTGGGTAATTTTATTAACCATTTTATTATTGGTTATTAAAACATTTATTACCACCTCTTTAAGTATTCTATTTGGTTGTAATAAGGGAGTCGCCTTACGAAGCGGCCTGGTTTTGAGTCAAGGTGGAGAGTTTGGTTTCGCCCTTTTGGCCATCGCCGCCAGTTCTCACGTTGTATCAGAAAATACCGTCCAATTAGTCCTCTCGGTAATTATTCTCAGTATGATGACTGCACCGTATTTAATTGCTCAGAATGGAATCTTAGCCAAAAAAATCTTTCCCGCTGGATACATTAGTCAAAATGATTCGATTCAAAAAGATCTTAAAATCACCGGACAAGAGTTTCATGAGCATGTCATTATCTGTGGTTATGGACGGATAAGTCAGAGCATTGTGCGTTTTATTGAAGAAGAATCTCATCATTATATTGCTATCGACTTGGATTCCATTCGAGTTCAAGAAGCGCAACAAGCGGGTGAATCAGTCTATTTTGGTGATGCAGCAAATATGGAAATATTACAAACCATAGGCATAGAAAAAGCCAAAATATTAGTTATTTCTTTAAAAAGCACTTCGGTCACTACCAATATTATTCGCCAGGTCCGTATGATACGTCAAGACATCCCTATTCTGGTCAGAACTCAGGATGAAACTAAATTAGATCTATTTTATCAAGAAGGCGCAACCGAAGTCGTCCCAGAAGGTATCGAAGCCTCATTAATTATGGCCTCTCACCTCTTACTACAATTAAATGTCCCCATGAGCAATATTGCACGAAAAATCAATTCAGTTAGAAAAAACCGTTACCAATTATTGCGTGGTTATTTTCCTGGCGAAGAAAGTACCCATGAAGAATCGGTCCATATTAAAGAACGGATGTATACCGTAACACTACCCCAGGGAGCCAATTGCATTGGTAAAAAAATGGGGGAATTGGACCTACAAAATAGGAATGTGGTTTTCACTGCCTTACGACGGGAAGGTATTCGAGGAAAAACGCCCTCACCCGATTTAATTTTTAGAGAAAATGATGTCTTAGTCATGTATGCAGCGGCAGAAGATTTGGAATATACCAAGGTAGAATTATTGAGTGGGCACTAAAGGTACAGTTTACGGCTGACAGTCAACTGTAAACCGCCAACTGTCAACTATTTCTTATTTAATGCTGTTTTTCCCCAAACTCTTATAAATATCTGCCAAGGTATATTTGGGACGTGCTGCTTTGGAGGCTTTATCCTCAATTTTCATTTGAGGAATATCTCGCTCGGCACACAAACGTTTGAGTAGACGATCGGATTCTGTTTTATTCAATTCGCGAGTATTTAGCCGGGCAAAACAGCGACCGGGACGAATTAAGGCGTCATCAATATCTTTTAAGTTGGGCAGATTGGTAGAAAAGATAATTTTCCTCCCCTGTGCCCGAATTACCCCGTCAGCAATGGCCAGAAAGCGATGCAGGTCTTCATTACCTTTAGCTCGAGGCGTTAGCAGGTGGTCGGCATCTTCAATCACAAAAGCATCATCCCAGCCAGTGACAAATTTAACAAAAATTTCATCATTTTCCAGCGCCTTTATATCTCCGGTATAAAGTGCGCTAGCCTCACCTTCATTGCGACGTGAGATTTCACCTAAAATGGCTCGAATAAAGCGAGTTTTACCGGTACCCGGCGCCCCCTGTAAAACTAAAACCGTTTCTTCAGAGTCGAGATAACGACGAATAAATTGGTTCACTCCCTCTTTAATATTGGGATAGGCTTCATCATAGAGGATATCATCAGCGAGTTCTTCGATTTCAGCACTTTCTAATTCGCCTTTAGGGGTCAAAAAGTTCCAATCAATGGAAAACATCGGATCATCAATTCGAGCACTACCCACATGTTCTAATAGTGTTTTAATGACCAAGTCAGCCATATCAGAACTTTCAGCCCATATATCAAAAGAGCAGGAACTATAATCACGAGTTCGGCCTCCACTGCCAGAGACGAACATACCATTGGCATCCAGAATTAATGAGCGAGTGTTGATACGTTGTGTCTGCCACACAGGATTTAGGGCGATCCGATCAAACAAAGTGGCTAAATCCATACGCGCAGCAAAACGCAACTCTCGGTAGATTGGATAACGCGTGACGCCATTATTAAGAGCTTCGATAAAACGATTTTTAACAATTAATTGGCTAAAATTCCAGGTTTCGTGGCTAATACTGGAAGTATATTTGATATCCATAATAGTTAGTTTTCCCACTAATTTGTTGTTGATTTAAAAGCTTACATTCTAATTAGGCCTAATTAAAACATATTTTTTCTAAAAATTATGTAGGAAAAGTCTGATAATGATTACTTATTTTTAAAATAACTTTTAGCAACTCAGAGACCTTTTACGACGTTGAATTTGAACCATAGCAATCACCCCTAACAAGATTAAAGCAGGGACGAACATCCATTGTTTGGCAGGTCGCTCCACTTCAACTTTCAGCTTTAAAATTTGCCAATCAAAATCCAGTCCAACTTTTTGTGCTGGACTGTCAAAACCGACATTATCAACAATAACTTTATCTCCTTCATTACGGATTTCTAAACCAACGTCCATTAATCGTTGCCTTCCTTCAGCTTGATCTTTAAGTGCCAAGGTAACCGTTTTGGTAATTAAATCACCGTTTAAATTTTCCCCGCTAACTAACATTTTTAGATTACCATTATCGGCAATCTTTTCGGCCTGTTCAAAAAGGTGAATTGCATCAATTTGATTAACGGGAGGATAGATTTCATCCCACCAAAACCCAGGTCTAAATAAGGTAAAGGCGATTAATAATAAGGCGATGGTTTCCCAAATTTTATTTCTACATAACCAATAGCCCTGTGTAGCAGCAGCAAACAATAACATGGCTGCTGTGGCACTTAGAATAACCATAAGAAGTTCAATCCAACTATTAATCCCAATTAATAGTAGTTGAGTATTAAAGATAAATAAAAAGGGCAGAATTGCCGTTCTAATATCATAGAAAAAACCTTGTACTCCGGTTTTTATGGGATCACTTTTGGCAATAGCAGCGGCCGCAAATGCGGCTAGACCGACAGGAGGCGTATCATCAGCTAAAATACCAAAATAAAATACAAACATATGCACCGCAATTAGGGGAACCACCAGCCCATTGGAAGAAGCAATACTAACTAAAACGGGGGCCATTAGACTGGAAACGACAATATAATTGGCTGTCGTCGGTAACCCCATTCCAAGAATAATACAAATCAGAGCAGTAAATAACAGCGCAAGAATTAAAACGCCTCCGGAGATAAACTCAACAAATTCAATCAATACCTGACCAATCCCAGTCAGTGTTATCGTCCCTACAACAATACCAGCCGCCGCAGTGGCAACCCCAATAGGGATCATATTTCGGGCACCATGACTGAGTCCCTTTAAGCAATCATCAAAGCCTTTGGACCAGACCCCTTGCGTATTTTTTTGACGAAAATAGGCTGTTAAGGGTCGTTGGGTAAGGACGATAAAAAGCATAAACAGAGTTGCCCAAAAGGCAGAAAGACCAGGTGAGAAGCGTTCAACAATCAGACACCACATCATCACCGTGATGGGTAATAAATAGTATATTCCGGCTTTTACCGTCGGACCAATTTCAGGTATTTTGTCAATGGGATCATTAGGATCGTCTACCTCTAATTCAGGATAACCCGAGGAGAATTTTATCAGGATTAAATAGCTCAGAAAAATAAGTAATGGAATGATATATATGGTCGCATGTCCAGCAATGTCTTTTATCCAACCAATACCATAATAAACGACCAACCCAATAATCAATAATTCACTAAACACGCCAACTGCCACTAGAAGTTTTTGCGTCGCCGTTTTATTGTTTTCTCGACGCGCTAAACCTTGCATATTGGCTTTTACCGCTTCTAGATGAACAATATAAAATAATGCAATATAAGAAATTAGGGCCGGCAGAATCGCATGACGGATCACATCGATATAAGAAATTCCCACATACTCCACCATCAAAAAGGCGGCAGCCCCCATTACCGGTGGAGTTAATTGCCCATTAGTGGAGGCCGCGACTTCTATTGCGCCAGCCTTTGAGCCAGGAAATCCCACGCGTTTCATTAAAGGAATGGTAAATATTCCTGTGGTAGCCACATTGGCAATGGATGAACCAGAAATCAACCCGGTGGCCGCAGATGCAGCCACCGCCGCTTTAGCTGGCCCACCACGCATATGACCTAAAAAAGCAAAAGCCGATTTTATAAAATAATTTCCAGCCCCAGCCTTTTCTAACATCGCTCCAAATAGCACAAATAAAAATACAAAGCTGGTCGACACTCCCAGTGCAATACCAAATACGCCTTCGGTAGTTAGCCATTGGTGAGAGACAATTTTAGATAAACTCTGTCCTTTATGGGCAATAACATCCGGCATATATGGACCGAAATAAGTATAAGTAAGAAAAACCAACGCAACAATGGTTAAAGGCAGCCCTAACGCCCGCCGAGTGGCTTCTAGCAAAATAATTAATCCCGTTATACCGACCACCATATCAAACAATATGGGAGCCCCAGAACGTTCAGCGAGTTGCTCATAAAACAAATAAATATACGCCGCACAAAACGCCCCCAATAATGCCAAGCCCCAGTCCAGTAATGGAATGCTATCGCGAGGTGAATTGGCACTAGCAGGGTAGGCTAAAAATGCCAGAAACAAGGCAAAGGCTAAATGAATGGAGCGTGCCTGGGTATCATTGAAAACCCCAAACCCAATTTCAAAGGGGAGTGGTGAAGCATACCAAACTTGGAATAACGACCATACTAGGGGAACAAAAAAGAGTATTTTATAAGAGAAGCCTTGAGGGGTTCGGAGCCCCCCTTCACTTTCGGCAACCAGTTCTTCGATCTTATTTTTATTATTATCCATTGAGAATTTTTATTGTAATTTGGACAGTTGAATCTTTACTTCTCGATTCAAAGCAAATCACCGAGAAGCAAAGAACAGCACCTACAACTAAGCCGGATATTACATCCAGCCTTTTTCTTTATAATATTTTATTGCCCCATTGTGAATCGGGGCAGATAAACCATCCTTGATCATTTGTTTCTCATTTAAATGATTAAACGCCGGATGGAGTTTACGAAAACGTTTAAAGTCTTCAAAAACAGATTTAACCACTTGATAAGCTGCTTCATCTGATAATTTTGTTGATGTCACAATCGTTGCGCCAACACCGAAGGTTTGTACATCAGCTTCATTACCAAAATACATACCGGCAGGAATAGTCGCTACGCGATAATAATCATTATCTTTAACTAATTTATCAATTTCTGGACCAGTGACGGGGATCAATTTAGTATCACATGAGGTAGTTGCTTCCTTAATCGAACCATTAGGATGTCCCACAGTATAAATAATCACATCAACTTTATTATCACATAGGGCCTTTGACTGCTCTGCGGCTTTTAATTCTGAAGCCAAAGCGAAATCTTTTTTAGTCCAACCTAATTTGCTCATCACAACTTCCATCGTACCGCGTTGACCGGAACCAGGATTACCAATATTCACCCGTTTGCCTTTTAAGTCGGCAAAAGTCCTAACCCCTGAATCAGCACGAGCAACCACGGTAAAAGGTTCTGGATGCATTGAAAATAAAGCTCTTAAGTCTTTATTAGCTCCCTTGTCGGCAAATTTACTACTGCCATGATAAGCATGATACTGCCAATCTGATTGAGCGACACCAATATCCAATTCACCGGCACGAATCGTATTCAGATTGTAGACAGAGCCACCCGTTGATTCGACAGAGCAGCGGATTCCATGTTCTTTTCGACCTTTATTGACCAAACGGCAAATGGCACCACCAGTGGGATAATAAACCCCCGTAACACCTCCAGTACCGATAGTGATAAAGTTTTCAGCACTGACACCAGCAGCCGCTCCTAAAAAAAGCCCACTCAAAAGTATGGCATGAACTTTAGTATTCCTGAACAGATTTTTAAACATTGAGTCTTTACTCCAAATATATTTTTATGATTGTCAAATTTTATAATTGCTATCAATTATAGGAAGTGAAATTTTAACCTGCAAGTATTAGGGGCTGTTGACCTTTCATCTATTGTCTGATTTTGGCCAATTTTAGCACTGCCGTCGTTATTTTTTACTGCCAATGGAGTGCATTGATGCGTAAAAAATGCCTAGTCAGTACTAAAATTCTCTCAAAATCAGCCTAACATCTGAAAGGTCAACCGCCCCTAGATTTAAACTCTATCTTAAAATAGACTAAACTACTATGATATTTCTAACTAATTGGAAAACTTTATGAAACCATTTGCAGAATCAAGTGAACAAAATAAGGCAGTTATTCTGGAGGTACTTGAACCTCTTTGTCAAAATGCCAAACAGGTACTTGAAATAGGTTCTGGCACTGGACAACATGCGGTATTTTTTGCTGAGCACATGCCACATTTAAAATGGCAAACGAGTGAGTTAAAGGAAAATCATACCGGTATTAATATGTGGCTAAAAGAAAAAAATCTAGCAAATACCCTGGCTCCAATAGCAATTGACGTAAGACAGGCGGAATGGCCTATTAGTAATATGGATGTTATATTTTCTGCCAATACCTTGCATATTATGTCATGGGAAGCCGTTCAGGCATTTATCCGACATGCTGCCCAGGTCCTAAATGATTCAGGACTTTTAATTATATATGGCCCATTTAATTATCAAAACCAATATACCAGTGAAAGCAATGCTCAGTTTGATATTTGGTTAAAAAGTCGAGATCCCCAAAGTGCCATCAGAAATTTTGAAGATCTCAACCAACTGGCCGAAGAAAGCGGTTTAAAGCTCTATGAAGACTATCCCATGCCTGCCAATAACCGGATTTTATGTTGGCGGAAATCCACTTAACTTAAGCAAAGCGATAAACGATGAAATGAATCCTATCAGAATGCTTACAAATCAAAATAGACTGTGGCATAATGCGCTTAAAATAATACTTGAAGATCCCTTCCCCATGAGCAATTCTAATATCACCCATCTTTGGCGACGTTATCAAATCAAAATCAATCTTGAAGGAATGAAACCTCCAGTTTGGCGACGTTTAATTGTTGATTCTCGAATCCCCCTAAATGCCCTGCATGATGCGATTCAAATGTCAATGGGTTGGTTAGATATGCATTTGCATCATTTTGTTGATAGAGAAGATCTTCTATATGGAGAAATCGATCCCGAATTTCAGTCCTTTGATGAAATGATCAATGAAGAAAGCGTAATTCTCAGTGACTTACTGAAAAAAGAAAAAGATTACCTCCACTATGATTATGATTTTGGCGATGATTGGCGACATAAAATTATCTTAGAAAAAATTCTACCAGCCGATCATGACAGCTTTCCCATTATTTGTGTTAAAGGAATGCGAGCCTGTCCACCTGAAGACGTCGGCGGTGTTTGGGGTTATCGTCATATGTTAGAAGTATTAGACGATCCTACTCATGAAGAATATGAGGAAATGAAAGAATGGATAGGAGATTATTTTCACGGCCCAGATTATTTTGATCTGGATGCTGTTAATGAAGCAATCCAAGATGTTTTTAATGGGGTTAAATTTTCCTCTAAACCCAATAAAGCAACCAAGAAAATAGCGAATATTAATCCGGCCAGAAGCTTAATCTCTGATTTAGATGGTGAAATTGAATTAGAAGAAGCAATTTTTAATGATCCTGAAATCCCCGATGAAATCAAAGAATTCACTTCACAATTGCTGGAAACATTAGACATTGTGAAAGAAATGAGTGATATGCTAGACGAAAACCATCAAGCTTTTCAGGAAATTTTATCGGTGAGTAAAGAAGCAAAGGTTAAAAAGATTGCCAAACAAATGTTGCGAAATATGGAGTGATTATTAGGGGCTGGATTGAATCCGGAAAAATTTGACCGCTCTTAATATTCAGTCAAAATTTTTCCGATTAGTTTTCAATAAAATCAAAGTCTCCCGTCCACCTCGTCTGCTTTTAATACATATTTAATATCATAAAGAATGTGATTATCTTTTCCGTATTGATGGATTCGTTCTGAGCCAAGTTCGGCAAATTCTTGATGGGCTACCGTAACGATTATGGCATCATAATGATTTTGCTTGGGTTGCTCAATTAATCGAATTCCATAATGTTTTTCAGCTTCACCTTTATCCACCCAGGGATCATAAACATCGACTTTGGCGGCGTATTCATTCAGTTCTTCTAACATGTCAGCAACCCGAGTGTTTCTAAGGTCAGGACAGTTTTCCTTAAAACTCAAACCTAAAATTAAAATTTTTGATTCATTGATATGAATCCGTTTTTTCAACATTAATTTAATCACCTGGGAGATGACATAATTACCCATATCATCATTAATGCGTCTTGCGGCAGAAATAATTTCAGGATAATACCCAATTTGTTGGGCTTTATGAGTCAAATAATAAGGATCCACTCCAATACAATGCCCTCCCACTAAACCGGGTCTAAAAGGCAAGAAGTTCCATTTAGTTCCAGCCGCCTGCAAGACTTCTTCCGTATCAATCCCCAAGCGATTAAAAATTAGTGCTAATTCATTGACCAGAGCAATATTCACATCTCGTTGAGTATTTTCAATAACCTTGGCCGCCTCAGCAACCCTAATAGAACTGGTTTTATGGGTACCTGCGGAGATAATTGTTCGGTATAGGCTATCAACAAAGTCTGCCGTGGCAGGCGTTGAACCAGAAGTTACTTTTAAAATATTAGTGACACGGTGATGTTTATCGCCTGGATTAATCCGTTCCGGGCTATAGCCCACATAAAAGTCTTGGTTAAATTTTAGCTTCGATAGCGATTCAATTATTGGAACACAAATTTCCTCAGTTGCACCAGGATAGACCGTGGATTCATAAATCACCACATCATCTTTCTTTAAGACTTTAGCTACTGTTTTACTGGCATCGATCAATGGTGTTAAATCGGGTTTTTTACTTTTATCAATCGGAGTTGGCACCGTAATAATGAAAACATTACAATCGTCTAATTCATCCATATTAAGCGAAAATTGCAATTGTTCCGCCTGTCTAAGTTCCTCATCTTCAACTTCTAACGTACTATCATGACCGTTAGTTAGCTCTAAAATACGTGCTTTATCTATATCAAAACCTTTGCATAAAAACTTTTTACCAAATTCCACCGCCAACGGAAGTCCGACATAGCCTAGGCCGATAATTGCAATTTTTGTCTGTTTTAAATTCATAATAATATTCCTAAGGCAGCCTGAGTTGGGCTTATACCCAAACCACCTCGCATTTCCAGGTAGTTTGGGTATTTAATCGAAAAGGGCTATATACCCAAGCCACCTGAAAATGCAGGTTTCAGCAAGTCGATAAGCGTATCTATTCAAGGCATGAAGGCGACGTAATAGCCAGGCCTATTTCGAGTCTTCATAACGCTGAAGAGATATGCTTATCGGCTTGCCCTGCGGGAGTTCAGCGAGCCATCCAATACGGCGTTGAAGACCTTAGCAAGGGTGAGGCCATTCCTTGCGGTCTTCGCCTTGTCTTGAATGGCTCGCTGAGCTCTGAGTCATGCATTTTCAGGTGGATTGGGTATATAATCCCGGTTAGCCTGCAGAGTGTCAACCGAATGACGAATTATTTTTAAAAAATAATACTTACCGTTATTGTATTCAAATATTCCCATTCACTATTGAGAACTTGGTCAAATAATCCGTTATAATATTTGTTTTATTTTTGAAGAAGATGGATTAAGCATGACTAACTATGATGTATTTAATGGCGATGCAGACGGGATCTGTGCATTATTGCAATTGCGTTTGGATAACCAATCCCACAATCAGTTAGTTACTGGGGTAAAACGAGACATCAAATTATTGAAGAAAATACCGCAAGATAAATCGCCAGCCAACCTGGTCGTATTAGATATCTCTTTAGATAAAAATCGAGACGAGTTAATTCAATTATTAGATCAGGGCTATCATGTTTTTTATGCTGATCACCATTTTGCGGGCGAGATTCCTAAGCATGACAACCTCACTTGTTTGATCGATACCGATAGTAATATTTGTACTAGCTTGATAATTAATAACCACTTACAACAACAACACTTTTTATGGGCATTAGTGGGAGCTTATGGTGATAATTTATTTAATAGCGCGAACCAACTTGCCGACCAACATGGTATTTCTGAAATACAAAAAGAAGCGTTAAAAGAACTGGGCACCTTAATAAATTATAATGGATATGGAGCACAAGAAAGTGATCTGCACTTTGCACCGCAACAGCTATTTTTATCCTTATTGAATTATGTTAATCCTTTAGACTTTGTCCAAGATTCCCAATCTGATTTTACAACGTTAAAAAATGGTTTTGCCGAAGATATCAATAAAGCTCGCAATACCTCTTTTTACTATCAAAATGATATAGTCGCTGTCACCATACTCCCCAATGCCCAATGGTCTCGACGGGTAAGTGGAGTTTATGGTAATGAACTGGCTAACCAAACACCTGAACGCGCACACGCCATATTAACTCCCTTGTCCAATCAATCTGCTTATGTGGTCAGTGTCAGAGCACCTCTAAACAATAAAACCGGAGCCGATGAATTGTGTCGACGGTTTCCTACTGGTGGCGGTCGCAAAGCAGCAGCGGGTATTAATCAATTACCTGAAAACCAATTAGACAGTTTTATTGAGCAATTTACCTGGCAATACCGATAGGTTTTAAATAAGTATTTATCCTATCAACGGAATCTTAAACCTAAAAAAACTCAGTTGACTTCGTAGCGAGGTTCACTGAAGTGCTTAAGACTAAGGATTTTATGGGTTATTGGGGTTTTATTCGTAGCCACCCTACGGGTGAAGCCCCAATGTTCTAGAAAATCCTTAAGATTAAGTGCTTAAGGGAGCCGCAGCAGATGGCAACTGATTTTTTTAGGTTAAACCTAGAAAAAACAACTTTTAACGGTTCAATATTCACTATTTCGCAATCATTCATGCTAAAATGCCGACTTTTATTGAATTATTGCAATAATTAATTTTGTTTTTTGTTACAAACAATAAATGCCCATCTCTATCGAATTTTACGGTAACTAAGCCGCCTTGGAGTTTGGGAATTAAAGATAACTCGCTTAAATAATAATTATCCAAAAATAATGAAACTGCAGTCGCCACTTACCCAACCACAGACCAAACCTAATCCGTTCATTCCTAAGCTTCTTAGCTATTCAGTTTTTAGTTCTCTATTAGTATTAGCTAATACAGCACAAGCGCAAGTGGCTAGCAGTTGGAATTGTCAGCAAATTAATGGACTTTGGCATTGTGGAGCCAGCACAGAAGATAATAGTGAGTTTTTACAAAAACGTTCCACAATTAAAAGTCAGCCGTTTAAGCAAAAAAAATCCGTTGCTGCTAATATTCCTGAACCAACGTTTAGTGCTCCTATGGGACCAACTGGTGGAACTGCGGTCAACTTAAACAAGTTGCAACCAACTGATCCAATTATGACCGAAACTTGGTCTAATTGTGCCAAACAACCAGAACCAGAGGTGGATCGCAAGGCGCTAAGTGCTAGTGCTGATAATACTACCCATATTGAAGCCGATGCCGCAGAAGCTCCGAATAAAGACCATATCGATTTTAGTGGCAATGTCATTATTAGTCGAAATATCCAACGGTTAACCGCGGATCGCGCCAATTACGATAAAAATGACGAGTTATTTACAGCCAGTGGTAATGTTGTTATTTCAGAGCCAGGCGTTGTATTTCGGGGTAGCCGAGCCAACTATTTTGCTGAGACCAAGCAAGGTCGTCTCGACGAATCCAGTTATGAATTGCCTTCCCGTCCTGCTCAAGGGCGTTCAGATACCATACAATTTGAGCCAGGAACCATCTCTTTATTAAAACCTACCTATTCTTCTTGCCCCGCCGATGCAGAAAGCTGGGTACTTAAAGCCGATAAAATGGATTTGTATACTGAAGAGGGCTACGGCGCCGGTAAACACGTTGTTGCCTATTTTAAAGGGATTCCATTTGCCTATACACCATACCTCCGTTTCCCTTTAAACGATGAACGCACCAGTGGATTTTTATTCCCTAGTATCGGATATTCCAGTAAAAATGGCTTCGATATGGATGCGCCATGGTATTGGAATATCGCTCCCAATATGGACGCAACCATTACTCCTCGAATATTAACTAAACGTGGTCTTATGCTCGGTACCGAGTTTCGCTACTTAGGTGATAATCAAAAAGGAGAAATGTACGCCGAATTTATTAATGATAGCGATTATGACCAAAGTCGTAGCAGTGACGAAATTGCACAACGAGGTGATGATATTGCCCGCAATCGTGGCGCGTTTAGTGCCCAACACCAATCTCGTTTAGCAAATAACTGGTTTACCGGGGTTAACTTTAACTATGCATCCGATAATTATTATTTGGATGACTTTGGAAATAACCTCAAAGATCGTAGCGAAAGTCATTTATTAAGAGAAGCCCAGCTTCGCTATATCGGTAATATTTTTAATTTTACGGCCAAAGCTCAGGGTTATCAGGCATTGGTTGAGAATACCAATACCTATAGTCGTCTACCGCAATTGTTATTAAATGGTTATACTCAATTTAGTCCCGGAGGTTTCACCTTTGGAACAGGTTTTTATAGCGAAGCGGTTCGATTTGCTAAAAATTGGGACTATAGTGCTGCAGCTAATGAAGGGCATCGCTACTTTTTACGTCCCTATATCGACATGCCCATTCGACGCCAATACGGCTATATTAAGCCCAAAATCAGTTTCGATATGCTGCGATATGACTTAACCGATACTGCTATTGCCAATGCCGATGAAGAATATAGTCGTTCAACCCCCATATTTAGTCTCGATAGTGGCTTATATTTTGATCGTAATGTCAGTCTATTTAATACCTCATTACAACAAACCCTAGAACCTAGACTGTTCTACCTCTATGTGCCGAATAAAGATCAAAGTGATTTCCCAATTTTTGATACCGCTGAAAACCGTTTTTCCTTCAACCAGCTATTTAGAGAAAACCGTTTTTCTGGCATCGATCGATTAGGCGATGCGAATCAGCTGACAGCAGCCATCACTACCCGCTTCTATGATGATGAAACGGGTGCTGAACGATTCCGTGCTTCATTAGGACAAATTTATTATTTCCGTGACCGAGAAGTACAACTCTCGAATAGTACCTCGCTAGTAGATGACTCTACCTCAGCCATTGCGGCAGAGGTTGCGAGTCAATTTATGCCCCATTGGAATACCTCGTTATCAGTCATGTATGATCCCCATGAATCGCAGATTGATACCAGTGCTTTCCGCTTACAATATAAATCGGATCCTTATCATATCGTCAACTTTGACTATACCCTAAAGGATGATGGGGTGAGTAGCGAAAATTATGAACAAACCGATATCTCAGCCTATTGGAAAATTGCTCCTCAATGGCGTGCTTTAGGACGCTGGAATTATTCTCTAAAAGACAAATTTAGTCTGGAAAGTATGTTAGGGGTAGAATATGATAGTTGTTGTTATGCTTTACGATTGGTATTAAGCCGAGAGCAGGATTATGAAAATGATGATCCAGACAATCGAATCATGCTGCAACTGCACTTTAAAGGACTCAGTTCGATTGGAAACATTAGCGATAGAAAACTTGCTGATGATATTCCAGGATTTGAACCGGTTATGGACTAATCTTTTATTATTTAACCTTCAAAGAAAATATGATGAAACCACGTTTATCTAAATTAGTCATTTTACCCTTAGCTTTCATGCTTAACTTTAGCTTACTAAGTATGGCCAAAGCTGAAATATCAGAACTGGATAGCATTGTCGCAGTTGTAAATAACGACATCATAACCAAGCTGGAATTAAAAAATTCTTTCACCGAAGTAGTCAAAAATTTACGCCGTAGTGGTACTCAGTTGCCACCTGCCAATGTACTTACCAAGCAAGTTTTAGATAAATTAATTATGGAAAAAGTTCAGCTCGACTTAGCTGAGCGCTCGGGTATTCGCAGCGATGAAACAACATTAAATCGCGCGATAGTGAGAATTGCCGGTCAAAACGGTTTATCTCTAAGAGAGTTTATCCATACACTTACCGAGCAAGGCGTCGACTTTAATCAATTTCGCAAAGATATTCGTAAACAAATCCTGTTGCAAAGACTACAGCAGCGTTTCGTCGACAGTAAAGTGATTATTACCAACCAAGAAGTGGACAATTTCCTTTTTAATCTTAAAAAACAAGGTGGCTTGGAAAATGCCTATCATATCGCGATTATCCTTACTTCAATTGCTGAGGGTTCAACCCCTGACGAAATAAAACAAGCTCAACAAAAAGCTCAGGGCATATATCAAGAGTTACAAAATGGCGCTGACTTTACCGATTTGGCGATAGCCAAATCGGATGCCAGTAATGCCCTAGAAGGCGGTGATATGGGCTGGAGAAAAGCCGGTGAATTACCCTCCTTATTAGCCAAAGTCGTACCAACATTACAAGAAAACGAATTTTCACAACCAATTCAAGGCCCGGTGGGATTTATTATTGTCAAGCTACTCGAAATTAGAGGCTCAGAACAACATCAAGTCACCGAAACTCATGCTCGACATATTCTGATAAAACCCGGTGTAACAATTAGCAATACTCAGGCTAAAATTCACCTCGATCAATTGCGCCAACGAATCGTTAATGGAGCAGATTTTGCACAATTAGCCCGCTCTAATTCCGATGATAAAGGCTCTGCCTTAAAAGGTGGTGACTTAGGTTGGTTTAAACCGGGCGTTATGGTACCTGAATTTGATCAAGCCGTTAGCGAAATGGAACCCGGAGAGATTAGCAATATTGTAGAAACAGCTTTTGGCTACCATATTATTGAAGTGTTAGGACGTCGTCAAAAAGATGATAGTAAGGAATTTATTCGCACTAAAGCCAAAAAAGAATTGCGCCAACGTAAAATCAGTGAAAATAAAACCGTCTGGTTACGCCGTATTCGAGATGAAGCCCATATAGACATTCGCATTAATGAACAATAGCCATTCCCGGCTAGTTATTACTCCGGGTGAACCAGCGGGCATTGGTCCTGATCTGGTCATCCGTCTAGCCACTCAAGAGAGTAAACGTCAAATCGTTGCGATCGGCGATCCGGATTTGTTACACCAACGTGCTCATCAACTTAATCAATCCATCGACATTGTCGATGTGGATATGGCAAACATTAATTCAAATGACGATAAATTTACCGGTCAAGGGAAACTACTTTGCTTACCCATTAAGCTAAAAGTCCCGGTAACAACCGGACAATTGAATGTCAAAAATGCCGCCTATGTATTAGATACGCTACGTACGGCAACTCAATTATGCCTAAATGGCCAAGCGGGTGGTTTAGTCACGGGTCCCTTACACAAAGGTATTATCAACGAGGCCGGAATTCCATTTACCGGACACACCGAATTTTTAGCCGAACTCAGCCAAACCAAACAAGTCATTATGATGTTGGCGACAGAAGGACTTCGAGTTGCATTAGTAACTACTCACTTACCTTTAAAAGACATTAGTACAGCCATTACTTCGGAGTTATTATATGATGTGATGACTTTGCTTGATCAGGAAATGAAGGAAAAATTTGGCCTAGATAAACCACAAATTTATGTTTGTGGCTTAAATCCTCATGCTGGTGAAGACGGACATATGGGAAGAGAAGAAATCGACACAATTATTCCTACGCTTCAGCGGTGCCAAAATATGGGGCTTAGTCTTAGTGGTCCTTATCCTGCGGATACGGTTTTTACCCCCAAATACCTAGATAAGGCCGATGCCATATTAGCCATGTATCATGATCAAGGCCTGCCAGTCCTAAAATACAAAGGCTTTGGTAATGCTGTAAATATTACTCTGGGCCTTCCTTTTATCCGTACCTCTGTCGATCATGGAACAGCATTGGAATTAGCCGGAACTAACCGAGTTAATCTCGGTAGTATGGAATACGCTATTCACATAGCCGAACAAGTCGCCGATAATATGGCCAATACTAAGACAATAACAAATGAAACATAAAGCACGTAAACGTTTTGGTCAGAACTTTTTACAAGATTCAGCAATTATCGACCAGATCATTGCCTGCATCAATCCACAAGGCCAAGATCACATAGTCGAAATCGGTCCTGGCCAAGGTGCACTTACGCGTCAATTATTGGCCAATTGCAATAAATTCGATGCCATTGAGCTGGATCGCGATCTTATTCCCTTATTGAAAATCAATTTGGCTTCCTTTAGCCAAAAACTCAATATTCTTAACCAAGATGCTTTAAAACTCAATTTTTGCTCTTTAGTAAAAGAACCCGAAACCTTCCGCCTGGTCGGCAATCTTCCTTATAATATTTCCTCTCCCTTGTTATTCCACTTTATCCAACATCGCCATTGTATTAGCGATATGCATTTTATGCTGCAAAAAGAAGTCGTGGATAGAATTTGCGCCGTTCCCAGCACTAAAGCCTATGGCCGTTTAAGTGTTATGCTGCAATACTTTTGTCGTGTAGAAAAACTGTTTGAAGTGCCACCTCATGCCTTTAATCCACCGCCTAAAGTCGATTCTGCCATCGTTAGGCTAATCCCCTATAATAGTAAAAGTAACCCGTATGATCATACTTTAGAGGATGAAAAAAGTTTGGAATTCATCTGCCAACAAGCCTTTGCTCAACGCCGTAAGACCTTAAGGAACAATCTCAAAAAAATCCTTTCTGCTGAACAAATTGAAAGCCTAGAAATTGATCCTGGTGCCAGAGCTGAAACACTAACTATTAATCAATTCATTCAATTGGCCAACCTTTATAAATAACTATAAACATAATTGCCCTTTTTCTTATCATTTTTTCACTTTTCCTCGCTTTTTGCTAGGATACCTAAATTAATTATATCGTCTCTATGGCCCGCGTTTAATAGCTCTCCGGCTTAGTATCCAATAATGCATAATTTACAAATAGTTGTGGCATGGTATATGCTGTGTAGTTAAAACAAATTAATAGTCATTATTAAATTTTTAAATAAAAATTACTAATAGTATTGCTGAGGCAGTTATTATTTAGCCAGCATCGGAGTGAGGGTATGGATTTAGAAAAAACATTGGGCTTGTATGAAAAAGAACTTGATACTGAAGCAGAGAAAAAACGGCTACAACGCTACATTAATTTAAAATTGTATTCTTCTGGCCAACCCTGCTGTGTTCCCAATTGCGATAAAGAATTTTTCTCTGTGGTACATGATTTATTACAAAGCTACCGAGAAAAGTCTCGTCTTTTAGCCGATCATCTCTGTCCTGTTGATCAACGCATTCAAGATTTTATCAATAACTATTTAGCCGATTGCGATTTAAAAAATCTTCCTTCCTTTCCGAGCAACACCCTAATTCTCGACCAGCATGGAGTGGCGAGAGAACTTGCCATCCCCTACGATAGCAATGAATACGAATCAGAATATGTAAAAAGTTACCGAATCAACCAAGGTGTTCTGCATAATACCGTTAGAGATAGACGCACTACAGCGGGTTCATTTCATATTGCTGAAGGTGGCCTGCCAATACCTGGTGATAAAAAATCTGTTCCTAAATTCACCTACGCAAAAATGTTGGAAGCCGCACTCAATCCTCCGGATGAATTGTTAACTCTACCTTATACCTCCGGGCAAGAGGATAAGGCTAAGGTTTTTGTATCACTTTTATTGCGCCCCACTATTTGCCCTGCAGTTCCAGGATTTGAAACCGAAAAATCGATGGAAGTACGATTTTTTGTTCCGGGCATGTTGGTAAGTAACTTAGATTTTGTCGAGAGTATTTTTGGTAATGCGGGTAACCCTAATCTAGCCGAAAATGATGCAGGACTGGATATTAATCACTGGAGTGGGCATACCGGTTGTGTTGTACTTGCCCCCCATTTAACTACCTTAACTAAAAAAGAACTCGGCTTACCTCATATTGATCAGGCAACTGAAAAACAACGCCAGGATGGCATGTGTTGGGAAAATGAAGATGAATTATATAATGATGGTCAACCCTTCAAACTTACTGCACGAGATCATCAAGGGGTAATCGTTACCTTAATTGCAGATAATTATTTTGGTTATTGTAAAAAAGAAGTTAAAACCCAAATTAGTTATGCTACTAACTTATTTGGTCTGGCTGAAGAAGAACATGCCGGTGGCGCCTTGGTCTTTCCTCGACATAACCATGGTGAAGAATTTGGCAAGGATAGCCGCACTAAAAATACCGACTATAAGCTTGCTGATGTCATTGCAAAATATGGAGAGTTAATGGAGTTACAGCCGGAAGGCTATGCCATCGACAAAAATTTTCCAGAAATTTATTACATGCCTGAGAATCTGCAAATGGATTTATCTAAACAAAGAGTTTCCTGGCAAAGCAATGGAGAAATACATAGCATAAAATTACACCCTGGCATCATTTATATGCATCCCAGTGGTTATAAAATCAGTATGGAAAAATATCCCAAAGCTCCCAGCTGGCGGATTGTTGGAACGGATGCTGAAGGAACTTTTTGTCATAAACCTTGTACAGTTTCAGGTGGTGGTAAATCTGAAATATCCAAGGCGATTGATGATGCGGTTATTTACGCACCTTTCTTTGTCCATAATATTGAAGAAGATTTCAAACAGATTGAAACTATTTTCAATTATGACTATTCCAGACGTTATAAGGCCCAGTTTCAACCCGATTATAGCAATGCTGCGCCACGATCGCCCTTAAGTATGAACCGTAGTTTGGGTTCCATGATCAAAATGTTGACGCCATCGAGTGAGAAATTTACCGACGAATATAATCAGTGGTTAGAGCAATTTTCCAATCCGATAAAAGCCTTGGCCTTTGTGATTAAACGCTTTTACCAGGAAGATTGGGGAGATAATTGGAAGAAATATTTCACTGTGGATCGCGTCAATGGCGAACCCGGACACGAATTGAAATATAAAGATCGCCCATTGGTTATGCCTTATTTACGGGTCGGTTTCGAACAAGACGGAACCTGGCGAATTTATAAAATGCGCCAGGATTATATTGTCTCCGAAAAGCTTCAAATGGAAGATGATATTAGTGCTTCTATTGTTATTCCAGCAGACAAATTGGAAAATAAACCGGCTAAAAATAATTTCCCTTGCGTGAAAATAGCACAGAATTGCGAATATCGATTATTTCAACGCCCCGATGATGCCATTATCCGTGGCTTTGATAAGCAAACCGAAGCAGATATGTCACAATCCGGCACTTTCACCGCCAATTATCAGCCTCTTTCTGTGGATGATTTAGTTGAGATTACCGAAGATGTCGTGGAGTTTAATCAATATACCCAACCCATGAAGGATTTCCTCTCGAAAAGTCTAGAGAACCAATGCTATACGGTATCTTCAGCACATCCATTAATGATCGATGGCAAACCCAGTAAAAATCCTCGTTATTTGCAATTACGTGCTGATTTAGCCAAACCAATTAAAAGTTATTTGGCCGAAATGGGGGCTCGACTTCAGCGCCGTATTCCACTTAATCAGGAAGTTTCGTTTCCGGTTGATGCGGTTCTCACAGGACGCAGAAATAATCCACCTGAGCACAAAGCCGGTATTCGTTCTTTAGCCGTCTATAATCCGATTCATTACCAGGAACTCCCTGAATTATTTATGGACTTTATCTGCAGTCTAACCGGAAAATCTCCATCAACTACTGGAGCCGGTTCGGAAGGCGCCTTAACCAAGGGACCTTTTAATGCCCTTTATCCTACCGCAGATTTAAACACAGCGCTTCTTTCCTATATTTTAACCGGATACTCAGGCTTTAGCAGTGCCGCTGGTTATGTCGGTCCCTATACTCAGGTGAATCATGATATTAGTCTAATTATTCCTGAAATTTGGGCCAAATTAAAACCTGAGCAAAGACAGCCCGAATACATGATCAATAAAGGGCAACTAGAGCAATTAGAAGATTTCGAATACGAGGGCAAGAAAATCTTGGCTAGTCGCTTGGGTTACCGAATCACGAATCTATTTGTTCATGGATTTTTTGGCAAAATTTTTGATAGTCCTGAAGTGGTGTTTGACGAACAAATTTTACGCCCTGAAACTCAAAACATGGAAGACTTTGTTGACGGGATTAATAATATCGTTGAAACTCAGCAACGAGTTGCCCAGCGTTATTTTAAAGATGGTTCCATTAACCAAGCTTGTCCTCCATTGAAAGCCTTGCTGAACATTATGGCCAATGGAGATTATGAAGGTAAAGATGCCCATCATCCAGAAGTTCGCAAACTATTTGACCGAGAGCACGTATTAAGCTCAGATTGGTATAAAAAACGTCTGCTTACCAAGCAACAAAGAGATATCCAGTTGTGGCAACGGCATGTCCAATACCTTTCCGATTTTCTCGAGCAAGAAAGCCATGCTGATGAGGCGAGAAGATTACAAATCGTCACTCAATTAGATTCTGCCAACAAAAAATTGGAGCAAATTTCCGATAGTAATTATTTAGAAGAGTTAATGGGGACCTTAGGTGCTGATCCCATGGAACAGAATTAATTGAGCAACCAAAGAAATTCAAAACTAGCTCAATGAATTTATTGAGCTAGTATATGAAACTCAAAGATAATAAAAACAATACAAGAAAATTCGCCTACCTGACATCTAATACTGGATACCTAATATACAATCCTTTATCGCCAAAGCCACTTATAGCATACGCTTACTAATGACTTAACATCCATTTTATAACTTTACGAATATTTTCCTCTGGTGCAGCATTCGGTGGCATCGGAGTCTTTCCCCAGCTTAACTGATCGCCACTTTTCCCATTTTTAACCGTTTGTACTAGCTGTTCTAGATCGGTATTTTTATGTTTTTTGGCAATATCTTTAATGGCTGGACCAACCGTTTTATTATCTATCTGATGACATCCAAAACAGCCTGAATTTATGGCAGTCGCTTTATCCGCCATAGCATACGGTGAAAATACAAGGGCTATCAATACAACTAAATTTCTTACAAACATAAATAAAAACTCCTAAATAGTTATTATAAAATCTCTAACAATTTTTATACTTTGAATTTATTCACTAGTGACACCAACATTTCAGATATATCCAGTAGTTTCTTACCCGAATCATCTGTCTCATTCGCTTTTGTTTTTGAAGAGATAGCATAATCAGTTAACTGGCTCATATTTTTATTAATGGCTTCAGTAATAATCCCCTGCTCCTCAACCGATTCAACAATTTGACCATTCATTTCCCGAATAGTCTCGGTAGCCGAGTTAATCTTATCCAATGCTTGTTCGGCAGTTCCCGCCAATTCATTGGCAGCGAAAGCTACTTCATTGCTTATAAGCATTTTTTCCACGGCAAAAGAGGTATTGTGTTCCAACTTCTCAATAATGGCATTAATTTCAATCGTTGATTCTTGAGTCCGTTGCGCCAAGGTTCTAACTTCATCGGCAACCACTGCAAAACCCCGGCCTTGTTCACCAGCCCGCGCAGCTTCAATAGCTGCATTAAGCGCTAATAAATTAGTCTGCTCGGCAATATCTTTAATAACTTGTAATACGGTTGAGATATTTTTACTATCTTCGGCTAATAACTTAATTGCCTCTGACGCTTCTGTCACCGTGTTTGACAAATCATCCATTTTGGCGGCAACTTGCCTGGTAATTTCCCGTCCTTGTTGAGAATCCTGATAGGCCAAGGCCGTCGACTCATCAGCACTTTTGGCACTTTCATAAACTTTGCTTGAGGCAACTGTCATGTTTTGAACCACCTCACGAACAATATCAATTTGGGCATTTTGTGCATCAACTACCTGAAGCGTCCCACTGGTTATATCCGCTAATTGAGCCGATGAACCACCAAGTTCACTACTTGCCGACAAGACATCTTTAAGTATTTGCTGGAACTCAATAAATAAAGAATTAAACACCTGGGCAGTACGTCCTAGTTCATCATCACTATTAACGGCAATCCGTTGGCTCAAATCTTTTTGTTCTTCGACGATATAGACGGTTTTTCGAAATTCGCTAAGAGGCTTTATGATTACTGCCCGAATTAACAAATAGATAATAATAATCCCGGCAACAAAAATACTAAAACTAATAATCACAGAGCCCCAAAATGCATTAGTGATTTTTTCTTCTTCTTCTTGCATTGAGTATGTAATGCGAATTGCTCCAATCACGGTTCCTTCTGAAACTTGGTGACACATCAGACAGTTTACGCCATTGTGATTTTTACTGGCTTTGTAGGGTTTAATATATAATAAAGCCGACTCACCTTCATATTGTGTCCACTCAACAATCGTCTCGCCCACCAAGGAACGACTATCATATTCATCAACAACCTTGTGTTCAGGATCATCACTTTTAACCAAATGGCCATCTCCGTGAATAACCCGAACCTCTTTATAATTGGGTAATTGTCGCACCTTATCCCGAATAATTTTGCGATTATTGATCGTGCCGCTAAGCATCATTGTATTCAAGCTATCAAACAGACTGGTGGCCTGACTTTCAACCTTCGAGACAATATTTTGTTTAGCTTCCTGCTGTTGATGGGTGGTGTAATACCAACTTGTGACAGCCATTGCCAGAAAGAAAATGGCAGCAACTGGAAGAATAACCTTAAGGCCTACTGAAAATTTAATATCTGTTTGATTCATGATCTTTTACATCTTGGAGTCTAAGTAGCACCTATATCGGCACTATAAAAAAAAACTTCAATTATTATAAAGCCGTATAAAAGATAATGATATTATTTTTCAATACTACGCAATTATTTTAGTTTTGAAGCCCAAATAGCTAATTTATGCCGAATGTTTTTCTGATTGACTTGATCTTCCGGAATAGGTTGCATCACCTTATCATGCACAAGCAAACGATATATATATTCGACCTTTTCATTGGCTGAATCAGTCGGCTCAAATTCAACCACGCCTCGTTTTTCACCATATTTCATCCCCTCTACAATCGCTTTTTTAATTAGCTCCGCTTCGTTCTTTAGTTTTTTCATTTTATTATCTCATAAAATTGTTTTAATCAGTGTAGCATGCTTTTGAAAGCAATAATTATAATTTGGCCATTCCCATACATAAGAAAACAACTAACCTAAGTATTAAATTAAAAAAATATCATCCAAAAAATTGATTCCCCGATAAAAACACTTCGGGGATGACGGATATGGTATTTAGTCTTTTCTCCCGTGTTTTCTGTTATCAACTCTTAGTCTTTTTTTCTGTGTATTCTGTGTGCTCTGTGGTCAATCCCTAGCCTTTTTTTCCGTACTTTTCGTGGCCAATTTTTTTGCCTTTCATTTTCAATTATCCATTATCCTTCCCTTCAGCGATACCACTCGCTCAAATACGCCTCCACTCCAGCCACTCCCATAGGCCGAGCAAATAAATACCCCTGCCCTAAATCACACTCCTGCTCAAATAAATATTGCTCTTGCTCTCTATTCTCCACTCCTTCCGCCACCACCTGCAAATCCAAATTATGTGCCATCGCAATTATGGTATCCACAATCGCCGCATCACGGCTACCTTGCTTTAAATACTGTACAAATGATTGATCAATTTTTAAAGTATCAATAGGAAAATGTTTCAAATAAGCCAAAGAAGAATAACCGGTTCCAAAATCATCAATAGCCACTCTAATACCAATCTTTTTAAGCTGTCCTAAACACTGACTCGCTTTTTCAATATCTTCCATTAACATACTTTCAGTAATTTCAAATTCAATCTGATTGGCAGGTATTTGGTAGAGGCGTAAATATTTTTTAACTTGCTCAATAAAATTGGTTTCATGCAATTGACGGGAGGCAATATTAATTGCGAGGCTTATCTCTTTATAACCCGTATCATTCCATTGCTTTAGTTGAGCAAAGGCATTTTGGATTACCCAGTCTCCAATAGCAACAATCAAATTTGAACCCTCTGCAACGGGAATAAAATCAACCGGTGACACCAAGCCTTTATCACTATGTTGCCATCGGATTAGGGCTTCAAAGCCAATGAGCTGTTTATTTTCAAGGGAAATTTTGGGTTGATAATATAATTGAAATTCTTTTTTCTCCAGGGCTTCGTGCAGTTCTTTTTCCAAGTGAATATGCTTGAGAACTTTTTCATTCATTGTCGCAGTAAAAAATCGAAAACAATTTCGCCCAGCGGCTTTAGCTTGGTACATCGCCAAATCTGCGTATTTATACAATTCATCTTCGCTATTGCCATCTTTCGGATAAAAAGCAATGCCAATAGTCGCACCAATATAAATTTGATTGTCTTCGAGGGTAAAAGAGGGTTTCATCAGTTGAATAATATCCTGAGCAATATTCCCCACCACTTCTTCACTGGGCGAACCCGATAATAAAACGGTGAATTCATCACCACCTATACGAGCCACCGTATCTGATTCACGTAAACTATTCTGAATCCGTTTTGCGGCTTGTATAAGTAGCAAATCTCCCGCTTTATGTCCCAACGTATCATTCACGTCTTTAAATTTATCTAAATCAATATAGAGTAAGGCACAACTTTTCTGTTCTCGTTTAGCAATGGTCAATTCATGGCTTAGTCGGTCCTGAAATAGACTGCGGTTCGGCAAACCAGTTAGACCATCGTAATAAGCGATATTATGAAGCTTATTTTCAGCATCTTTAATATGGCTAATATCAGAGAAAATACCGGTATAATACTGGGGCTTTGCATCTTCATCATAAATAGTATTAATGGTTAATAATTTGGGATAAACCTCCCCGGTGGCCTTACGATCCCAGATTTCCCCTGACCAATGGCCATCATTAATAATATGCTTCCACATATTTTTATAAAAATTGGCATCTTGATGCCCCGATTTACCAATACGTGGATTTTGACCAATAACTTCATGGCGTTTATAACCGGTAATTGTTGTAAAGGCCGAATTAACATCTAAAATTTTTCCACTTAAGTCAGTGACCAAAACGGCATCTGAAGTCCCTTCGATGATTTTATGAGCTAGATTTAAACGTTTTTCCATTATTTTTCGCGTGCTAATATCTCGAACTAAGGCGTTATAACGCGGCGGTTCGCCCTTTGGTGAAATATATTGCAAAGTGATTTCAACCGGGATTAAATTTCCTTGTTTATGTAGATGTACGGTTTCAAAAGTGGTCGATTTATCTTCTGTTTGCTGTAGCGCCTGTAGTATGTTATTAAAACTTTTTTTATCAAAGCGTGGTTTAATATCTAAAGGGGTCATTTGCATTAATTCTGCTTGAGAATATCCCACATTGATAGTGGCTTGTTTATTGGCATAAATAAAATGTAAATCATCAGGAGAAAAAATAAACAAAGAATCATGCATCATATCGGCAAAGGTTTTAAACTGCTTTACCTGAGCTTGAATAGCACGTTGATTAGTCACGTCGCTACCACTTCTTAAGTAGCCAGTAATCCGCCCGTGTTTATTGTAAAGAGGGGTATTGTGCCAAGAAATTATTCGTTCTTTTCCTGATGCCGTTAAGATCGAGCTTTCATAATCATTAATAAGCTCATGGTCCCCTGCAATGATTTTTTTTGAATAAGCCTTTGCCTCATCTTTAATACTTTTAGGAAGAAAATTATCAAACCAGTTTTTGCCAATAATATCACCTTCGTCATATCCTAATACTCGACAGCCCATTTTATTGATTAAGTGTACTTTTTCGTCAATACCAACGACGATAATCATAACTCTGGCAATATCCAAATATAACTGAGCCTTTTCTTTTTCTTCTTTAAATGCTTTTTCAGCCAATTTACGGGCATTAATATCAGTTAAAACCCCCAGTACCACTTCGCCATATTCCAAATATTCCAGCTTGGACAGGGATAGGTGACACCAAAATTCTTCTGCATTTTTTCGGACTGCTTTAAGCTCTCCCTGCCATCTTCCTGCCTGAGTTAATTGGTCTTTAATTTGCTCAGAAACCCGGTAAAGATATTGCTCGTCACCGGCCAATAAACTATTCGCCTTAATGCCAATGATTTCATCAGAGGCATAACCTAGTTGACTCCCAAAATTGGGATTGCAATAGGTTATAATGCCATCGTCCATCCCCACCATAAAAATCCCTTCAGAAAGATGCTTGATAATTTCACTGTAGAGATTTAAGGTTTTTTCTTGTTCACGTTTTTGACTGATTTCCTGAACAAAAATATAAACCCCTTTGGAACAAGCAGTAGGATTAAAAGAAAAAGCATAGAGGACTTCATTGACCTGTTTTTCCGATTGAATCAAGATATTTTGCTGTAAAGAAAGGCGAATATCTTCAATATACGGGCAGACGATTTGATTGAAATTATTCTTTTTCCAGAAATTTTTGATAGGTTTGGAGGCGCTATTGGCATAAACCACCGTTCCATCACCATCCACTAAAAAAACCGGATTGGGATTATTATGTGGGAAGTAGTTGATTAATTCTTGCCAATCAAATTCAATTTTTTTATTCATACCCATATTTATAATCTAAATTATGGCTTATCTCTAGGTATGTTCTGACAAGTCGATTATCGACATAAATGACAACTTTTCCACCTCAACCTAAATACACCGAATATACTTAATCTTATAAAACTCATCATTATTCTAAAAAAAAACATTAATTCACATATATTTTAAGGTGAAACATGTTCATAGCCCAACACAACTATTTGTTCAATATTAATTCAAAAGGGAGCCTGATATCCTTTAAAGTTTATTTTCTTGCTTTTCAAAGCCCCAAAGTCTATGTTTATTTTTACCATACATAAAATATACATATGTAACATTTTAAATATTTAAAAACAAAGTAAAAAACATTTGATATTTTCTCAGAGATAATAAAACAATGAAAATTTTATTACTTACCTCCGTTTACAATAGTATGTGCCAAAATATTCATTCCGAATTACTCTGGCAAAAACATGAAATCTATATTGAGCTTGCAGATAATGACGAGCGGATAAAAGAGCGAGTTTTTAGCCTCGATCCTGAAATTGTAATTTGCCCAATGCTAAGAACACGCATACCTGAAGAAGTTTGGCGCGCCTACGTTTGTATCATCGTGCATCCTGGAATCAAAGGTGATCGTGGTCCCTCTTCATTAGATTGGGCAATTGTTGAAGGGCAAAAAGAATGGGGAACAACCTTGATGCAAGCTACTGAGAAGTTTGACGGTGGAAATATATGGTCATCCAATACCTTTGAGATGCGCCCCGGCAGTAAAAGCAGTATTTATCGAGATGAAGTGGTACGTTGCGGAGTCAAATGCGTGTTGGAAATCATCGAACGTTTTAAAAACGGCTATTTTAAACCTCAGCCCTTAGAGGAGGTAAAAAATGCCAAGGGGTCATGGCATTCTTATATGAAACAAGATGTTCGTCAAATCGACTGGTCATCAGATACAACAGCCAATATCCTGAAAAAAATGAATGCCTCCGATAGCGTGCCCGGTATACTAGATACCATCAATGGCAAATCTTATTATCTTTATGGAGCACATGAAGAAAACAGTCTATTTGGCAAAGTGCCAGGAGAGATCATCGCCAAACGCACAGGCGCTATTTGTCGCGCCACTGTTGATAGTTCTATTTGGATTTCTCATTTAAAAGAAAAACAAGATGATCCACATGCCACCTTTAAATTACCGGCAACTTTGGTATTAGGCGACTCAATACAAGAAGTACCAGAAATAAGCGTTGATTTAATTCATGATCATAACTCTAAAACCTTTAAAGATATCTGGTATGAAGAAGATGATGAAATTGGGTATTTATATTTTGAATTTTATAATGGTGCAATGAGCACAGAGCAATGTCTGCGACTAAAAGAAGCATTTTTAGGCATCCGTAGAAGAAAAACAAAAGCAATCGTATTAATGGGGGGCCGTGACTTTTGGTCCAATGGTATCCATCTTAATGTCATTGAAGCAGCAGAAGATCCAGCAAAAGAATCGTGGAGGAATATTAACGCCATTGACGATTTAGTACATGCTATTTTAACCACAGATAGCCACATAACTATATCTGCGATGCAAGGGAGCGCAGGAGCTGGAGGTGTTATGTTAGGTATCGCATCAGATCTAGTTTATATGAGACCGGGCTTAGTACTCAATCCTCACTATAAATCTATGGGCTTATATGGCTCAGAATATTGGACCTATTTACTTCCTAAACGAGTCGGCGAACAAAAAGCTGTTGAGCTAACCGAGAGCTGTATGCCGATATGTATTAAAGAAGCTGAATCCATAGGTTTAGTTGATGGTATTCTTTCTCACGAAGAAACCGATACTTTCCGTGAAAAGGTAGGACGCATAGCCAAAAGCATGGTACTTAGTGCCGATTTTGAGCAAATACTTGAAAACAAAAATCTTTCCCGGGAAAAGGACGAAGCATCAAAGTCCCTAGCAGAATATCGAGCCAGTGAATTGGAAATAATGAAGCAAAATTTTTCTTCCGATGAATATCATAGGTTACGCAAACAATTTGTTCGAAAAATCATATCAACGGAGACACCAATCGCATTTAAACAGACTCCGAACATTCCCACAACACTTCGGCGAAGCCTGGAAAAAGACTTTGGTCTTGGACCAACAAATATCGAACAAATAACATCGAACAACTAATTTGATCACATCGTTGAGTAACATCTGATCTTTAGATACTTTTTGAACGCCCAATAGACTGTAAATCATTAAAAATAATTTGGGGTTTAATCGGATTGTCAATATAACGTCGTTTTAATACCCATCTCCCTTTTACTTTAATGATTAAGTAGACGGCTCCACTATGGTCGATAGAAACACCCTGCTCCACTACCTGGTTATTATCAGCCGATTTTTGCATATTATTCGACTTTCGCATGGTGACATTAAAAGAATATAATAATTTTTTCAGCTTTTTAGGTTCTACTGAGAGACCAATAAAATCAGGATGAAATTGTTGTACATAATTATCAATCTTCGGGTCTCCCGACAAATCAATGGTTACCACGTTAAGAGCTTGTATCATTTTTTGCTTATGAGTATGGTATTTTCGATAAACGTTTTCCAATAGTGCTAGAGTAACAGGACAAGATGACTTACATTGTGTATAACCAAAAAAAACTAAAGCTAACTCGGATTCCGTAGAAAATTCAGGGAATTCTACAGGGCGGTTATAGCTTACCCATCCCGAACGAACATCTAAACTTCCAATCCACCCTAAACTAATAAGACATCCTAGCAAGAATATAATTAATATAGGGCCTAAATATTTATGGTATTTCATATTAATTGAATTGCCGAATAGTTAACTAAGCAGTTTGTTGCTCGGCTTGTGCTGCAATTTCTTTCAATGCCTGTGCCATTTCGGATAAATTTAGAATTTCAGACATAGTGGTTTCAGAAAGCTTCTCAATGGTATGGGCAATATCAGCTGTATATTCAGTATGTACTAAAGTTTCCTTAGTTGTTTGTGATTGCTGTCCTATTGTTTTTGCGACCATAATTACCTGAGAACGCACATTTTGTACAATATCTACGATAGCTCCCAGAGAGTTGCCGACTTTTTCAATAGACTTTTTAGCATTGATGACCTGCTCAGAAACATCTTTCATTGATGTCGAAGTGTGGACAGAGTCTTTTTGAATAGCCCGAACTTTATCGGTAATTTCATTAGTAGCTGTCGCAGTCTTTACCGCTAAATTACGGATTTCATCAGCAACAACAGCAAAGCCCCTACCCTGTTCACCCGCACGTGCCGCTTCAATAGCGGCATTTAAAGCTAATAAATTTGTTTGATCAGCAATTTCACCAATCACCGTTGTGATATCACCAATCTCTTGAGCACGACTATTGAGACTGACAATATCATTGGCTAATTTATCGGCAATTGAAGACACTTGGTTCACCGCACTAATGGTATCATCAGAAATCGTTTTTCCTTCGCCGGCTTGTGCCATTGCTTGATCACTAATTGAGGAAGTGCTCTGAGTATTTTCTGCAATTTTTTCAATGGTTTTTACCATACTTTCTGTTGCGCCATTGATTTCATTAGTACGCTCAGACTGCTTTTGTGCTCCTTCCATCGTATCTCGCATTTTTTTCTCAGTATGGCAAACAGCAATAACAATTTTATCAGCGATATCTAAAATTTGTTGAGATTGCAGTAATCGCTCATCATTAACCACATTTATTTTTTCCAACATACTGATAACCGCAAAAAACTGTTTGGTGTTTTGCAAAATAATTGAGCTAAAAACAATCGTGGCCACTACCACAAAGATCGCATGTAACATAACAATATTTATGCCGCTATCATAATTGAATACAATACAGGGTACTCCCCAAACGCTTACTTCATTAACTTGGAGATAGTTAACTAATAGGTGGTGTACAGCAATTGTGACCGCACCAGCTAATAAAGGTAAAATATCTTTGTAACGAATCAAAAATGCCAGTGCGATAAATATATGAAAGTGCATTTCAATTTGTCCCAAAGACTGTTGAATAAAAATAGCCGAATACATCATAAAGGAAATCCCCATTATAACGCGGGTAAAAACACTTCCTGGCATAACATATCGCGCAAAAACAGCAACACAAGTAATTGCTCCACCACCAATAATACCCAATAGATACATGTTATGGGCCAAGGAAGTTACGAAACTAGCAATAGCCCAATGTCCTAATAGCAACATTGCCATCATATGATCAGTCTTTACTAAGTCTTTGTTTAAAAAATTGTTTCCAAAATCAGAGAGTTTTTGGAAATAAATAGGAAATAAATAGTTCATTTCATAACCTTCCTTTTTGTAATATTGCCATACAGATTAAGTGTAGATTATTAATTAGCAAATTAAAGGACAAATAAATGTAAAAACAAAGGTTCTTATGTAACATTTTGTTTTCAACCTAAAAAACGCAGTTGACTTCGTAGCGAGGTTCAGCCTGGGCGGCCCCCATAAGTGCTGAAGATTAAGGATTTTATAGGTTATTTTTGGTGCAGCCGGCTAGGCTTTTCTTGTAGTCACCCTACTGGTGAAGTCAAAATGTTCTAGAAAATCCTTCGGCTCTGGCTCCATGCTTCGCTCTACCTCCTCCATCCATGGAGTCGTAAGATTTAGTGCTTAAGGGGGCCGCAGTAGATGGCAACTGCGTTTTTTAGGTTCAAGGTTGAAAAGAACACAGAAAAAAAATAATTAACTACTGAGATATTTAGAATACCGAGGTGAATCGGTAAGGAATTGGAAATAGTTGATTACTAGGTTTAATTGATAAACTGTTCTACATTGTTGCCATCCATGTAATCAATGGCTTTTTTACCATACTTATCAGCAATATCTTTATTTGCCCCATTGTTAATTAGCAGTTTTATTTTGTTTGTATTTCTTGATTTAGCTGCTTTAATCAATGGCGTTTCCTGTTGATGATTTTGCTTATTGATATTAGCTCCATGTGCAATTAATAATTTTGAGAATTCAGTATTTGCAGAATGAATAGGGGTATTTCCATACTTGTCTTCAAAATTTACATTTGCACCATATTTAATCAGATATTCAACAGCTTCAAGATCATTTCCCCTTATTGGTTTAATAAGTACCGACCGAGCATAGCGTTGATCATTCAGCTCAAAACCCTGTGCTAGAATTTGCTGCATAGTATCATAATCATTTTCAATAATTGCAGTATCAAAAATGGAGCTTATAAATAACCAATCGTCGGAGAAATTCTGAATTAAATAATCTCTAATTTCATTGTTCTGTTTGATAATAGCTAATCTTAATAGCGCTTTTGCATTATCTCTCCCCACTCCCGCTCCACGGTCGATAGCATACATAAACATCTCATTATTACCATTATTTACCAAGTGATAAAATGCCGAATAACCATCACTGTTTTTAGCGTTTAATTTTTTAAACAAATGCCTATCCAATCGAGTATAACTTTTAATTTTTAGTTTTATCAATTGATTAAAGTTGTTTTTTGCGGCATCAATGAGTTTATTATCAACTTTTACCGGATTAATTGAGCGAGATATGGGGCTAAAACTAGGCATTCCAAAAATCATAAATTTCGAAAAACCATTATAAAATGAAAATCGAGACCACCACTTCTCTTTTCTATTGAATTCTGAAATGCCGATTAAATCACTTTGTGCACTTATAGAAAAATCGATTCTTTCGGTTTTCCTTAAATCAACTATTGGACTTGAAGTATCATGTGTTGTTTTGCAAAACGAATGAATATTTTTTTTAGATTTTTGAAACTCATGTTCTGCTTTATTGGCACAGCTAATTGCTAGTTTTTCAATTGCTTTATTGGAGGTTAATGAAGTTAAGGAAAAGTAACCTTGTTCTTCAGTATTTTTTTTGTATAAATAAATGATGATATTATTTAACTCATAATTACATCGATCTTGCTTATCATATAGTCCGGTCGGTATATCGCTATTAAATTGCCCTGATGCAAAAGAATTTAATACCCAATGAACTCCGGACGAAATACACCGAACTTCATTGCTTGAATAAAAGCTAATCGCAGTAACACTAATAACCGGGTCAATAGTTCCTTGCAGATTGATGTTTCTATACTTTTTTGACCATAATTCAAAATTTCCAGGTGTTATGGTTGAAGAAAAGGGAACGTGAGCAGTTCGTTTTCTCTCTGATCTTTCTTTTTCTACCTCTGATCTCGTATCCCAAATATATTCTGAATAGATAAAAATTCCCCCCGATATAAAATAAATAGTTAAAGCCAAGCGCCTAATCAATTTATTTTTAATTTTTTTACGCGCAAAATTTAATCCATACTTGATATAAAGATACTGAAAAAGAACAAATAAGATAAAGGGAATGACTATTAAGACAAAAAGACCGATTATTCCCATTTAAATAAACCTTTTAATTCCAGCAAGTTGTCCACATCCCAATCTGGTGCAACCATATTGTCTGGTAATGTTTCACCCGGAGCAAAACGTCCCGTTCGCACTAGAGCAGTTTGGATACCCAATTGTTGAGCTCCGAATATATCCGTATCCGGTCGATCTCCAATCATTAGACAGTTTTTAGCCTCTGTCTTTAATGCTTGCATTGCAATTTCATACAATAAGGGTTTCGGTTTACCAATAGTGATTGGTTGCAATCCAGTGGCAGCCACAAAAGGTGCAACCAGAGCACCACCACCTGGCATAATTGCTCGCTTTCCCCGATAAAAAGCATCCACACTGGTATCCGGATTGGTACTGATTAATTGTGCACCCTTTTTTACAATTAAATTAATTCCGGTAGTTATTGCCGCAAAGTCTATACCCTCACCCTCTCCCACAACCACATAATCAGCATTTTCAGGATCAGCATAACCGTATTTGGCTAGACTCTGGTGTAATCCATCAGCACCGATGGCAAAGAATCTAAACGCTGACTTTTGATGGGCGAGCCAAGCCGCAGTTGCTTCACCCGCTGTAATTATTTGGTTTTCTGCTGGCCGCTTAAATCCAATTTCTTCCATTTTATCGGCCATGGCTTCCGGTAAGCGGATGGGATTATTGGTAATAAAAACATGGGGAATATGTTCGACACTGCGCATAAAATCAATTGCGCCATCAATTGGATTCATGCCGTGAAAAAGCACACCATCCATATCCAGTAACATGGCAGAAAAGGGTAAAGAATTATTTAAGAAAGTGTTATTTTTAATCATGTATCAAATTTATTTTCTAACTGATATTATCATGATTTTTGATAAAATGGTTATGGCATACACCAAAGTGATAAGACTTCTCGAAAAATAGCCAAAAATATAGCTAATATTTATAAAAAAATAGTAATAAGAACTAAGACTAACAGCCATTAATCCGTAAATCAGTATGAGACTTGCTATCGCAACGTTTTGCAGCCTCTCAAACGAGTATAAAATTGACTTTTTCAATCAGCTTTTATAGTCTGCTTATTTATCAGAACAAAAACTGTCAACATAACTCAATAAATGGCTACAGAAATTTCCTTTAATCTTTTAGGCTTTTTTTAAATAGGCCGATATAGAGCATACGTAAAAGTAACTAAACCAAATAAACATGCATATTCCGACTATTTATCTAACAATTGCAGGAGAAGTTTTCTTGGTACTCCTGTTTATTGTGACGATTTATATTTTTCTACAAACGCGAGATAAGAAAAATTTACTGTCTTATGTCGAAAACTTAAAAGAAAAAGTCACAAAATTAAAACAAAAACTTATTGAACATGAGGAAATGCCGAATCCCGTCCAAGAGCTTTTAGAAGAAACTATCGAGCACGTTAAAACCGATTATGAACAAACTTTTGGCCATGAAATTGGCAGTGAAACATCCGCCAGCGAAGATAATTCCAAAGAACATTTTACTTTTATATTAGGCTACCAAACACTTAAAGCGGAATTAAGTGCTATACAAAATAGCCGCACTGCCGCCAAGACTTGGGATAAAATTGTCTCTCAATTGGGACCTTTAATTGATAATTTTAGAGCCCAACCTGAAAAAGTCATTCAAACTGAAACCGCCGAAGCCGGGCCGATCTCCTCAACGTCAAGTAAAGCCGTTACAACTGCGGCAAAAGTACGAGGTAAACCGGGTAGTTTGGATGGAAATGCGGAAATCAGCAGTGTCAGAAGAGGGGAAATTGAACGCTTAAAAGGACAAATAGCATCACAATTTGAAGAAATTTTTAATTTACAATCCCAAATTTCCAGCAAAGCTACGAGTTCCAATAACCCCATGGCTGATGAAGTCAATGAAGGACTAGAAAGTATCACCCGCCAATTAAAGGATGCCGAACTATGCATTACCATGATGGACGCAGAAATCCAGACTGCCAATGAAGAAATTCTCGACTTAAAAGAACAGCTGGAAAACTCTGGTTCGGCTAATTCGGGAGATCAAAATGACTTGGCTATTGAGGTCGAGAAAAAAAATGCCTTTATTGACCGGACCATACAAGAAAACAAAGAAATGGTGACTCTCATTGAAGGTATGGAAAAACATTCTGATGAGCAAGCTAAGCAAATCAGTCAATTAGAAGCAGAATTAAAACAATTGCATTCAGCCCAATAAGTCGGTTATGAATTGGCCTTGGAAGTAATACGTCTCGGTCGAAAATAATTTTGATTATTATAAAAATCACTATTTTCGTTGTCTTCATACCAACCCGGTACACCTAAAACGGGTAAAGGAGACAGGGCAGCAGAGTCTTTTAAACTATTTTTTTCTCTAATATGTTGAGCTAATAAGTCATCGAGAATTTGATATTGTTGAAGTTTCCCCAATTTAAAAAAACGCTTTTCAACGAATAAACAATAAGCTTTTCCAGTAAATCCGATAAAAGGATTTAACGCTTTTTCATATAAGCCATGCCCAAACACATAAGAGCCAATACTATGCCACCATTGATCACGACGTTGTACAAATAAATCTTTCCAGCAATGCTTTTTCAGCTCATTAAATACCTCGGTCTCACTACTCACCACAATTACACCGGATTCATCCAGGTGAGTAATCGCATCACGACCAGGGGTACGCTTTTTCCCAAGCTGATCATCTAATTCTTGCATATGCAATTGATTCAATAATATTTTGGTTTTTGGAAAAAACACCCAAATAAAAACATTAAAAAAATCATGCCAGTTTTGCTCACGTGTACTAATAATACCCGTTTTAAAAATGCGTTCTTCATAGCCCATTTCAGGATAAGGGAGTTCCTGATATTGATGGTGCATACTTATAGGCTTTCCGTCAGCATTTTTTATATCTTTAGGCATCAATTCCATGAAATGAGAAATAGCTGGCCAGTTTTGCCAATTTTTATGCTGGATAATTAAAGCCAAATCTGAAAAGATTGAAGACCTCGAAAGAAAATCAGGATCATATTGATTAATAATGTTTTTGGCCATAGTTTTAACCATAGATTTGAAAAAATAGTCTAATACCCAAGCCGTCTTCCATTTCCTGAAGGTTTGGGTATAGCAGTATCGAAGATTATAAGGAAAAAAATTAGTGAGTGACACTAAAACTAACGCTTGCTGTCCTGGTATGCTCCCGATTGAGACATTGAACCTAAAAAACGCAGTAGATGGCAACTGAGTTTTTTAGGTTTATCTATCTATCGACACGGTCTAAACAGAATGAGTCTAAACGGATTTGGACTAAGATAGCCTAGAATAAGGAAACATCAGCAAAACCTGGCACTGATTGTCTAGTTTTAGTAATTTTAAACTAGCCTTTGTTCCAAAGTGTAATTGCAAGCGATTGCTAATGTTTTCCATCGCAATTTGATTCCCTTTACGATGCTGGTGAGACAAAGCTTCATCTTTCCATGGATTACTGATAAGAATTTGAATATTTTCACGCAACAATTGCCCGTCAATTAATAATTCGCCGCCATCAACTGATGCTTCAATACCATGATAAATGGCATTTTCTACTAAAGGCTGTAGCGTCATAACCGGAACCTCCGCATCCATAGGTAAATTATTTATCGACCATTTGACGACTAACCGTTCCCCCAAACGTAATTGTTCGATTTGAAGATAGTTTTTTAATAGACCAAGTTCTTCCTCAAGACTAACCAGTGGTGCTTTTTCTTTTAACACATAGCGAAATAACTCTGCAAAGTTTTCCAACATTCGTTCGGCAAGCAAGGGTTGCTTTCGAATCAAGGACACGATGGTATTCATACTATTAAATAAAAAATGGGGGCGGATCCGCCACTGTAAGGCTTGTAATTTGGCTTCAGACTCCGCCTTAATTTGTAATACCAGTTGATGTTTGACATAAAAATAACGTAGTGCCAATAGACTAATAATGCCACCAATAAACAAATTAGTTGAAATAAACTTGGCATTTGAGATAGATGAATCAACTAAACCCAGCGCTAGTTGCTCTTGAATTAAATAGGCAATTTCTGATATCAGGGCGATACTGAACAGTATAACGGTAGCCGTTAAAGTTACGGCCAAAATCGAACTTACCCGACTGAGCGGCTTTCGCAGACTGCATAAAACAGCACTGATACTCAAGCCTTGCCACTGAATAAACAGGGAAAGTAAAGCCAGATCATTCCAGCTTTCAAAGGTACTATGAAAGGAAGCCAGAGTTAAAACAAAAGCCAGTAATTCACCAATAATGACCACAGCAAATACCATTGGAATGCTGCAGAAATCGGGTAAAAAGAAGGAATCTTTCGGCTCTGGCATCTTCGCGGCCTAATCAGTTCATCAATCTAAACTAATTTTATAATCTTCGCCGGTTTGTTCCTTTAGACAGCGATTTAATGAATCGACAAAATTGTCACCTGAACGGGTATCTAACCAGCTATTTGAAGCCGCATCAAGTTCAAAATGAAAGCCACCGGATTTAGCTGCCAACCATAATTGCTGGGTTGGTCTTTGGCGATTAATAATAATCTGACTGGAATTTGGCATAATTAGAGTCAAAATCCCTGCATGGGTCTCACAATCAATATCCGTATCGTAGTCGTCCAATTGATCTTCGATTGCCATTAAGATGTCATCAATTAAATCATTAAATTCGGTTTCTGTCATGTTTTCTCCCTTTTCGCTGTTTTATATTATTTATTCTAGATGTTATGTGGGGTACACAACGGATTATATCAATTATGTAGAGCAATTTATTGTATCAATGCCGAAAATAGCCCATGAGTAAAAGGTGAGGAAGAGATTGAGAATATTTTTTTAAGACAAAAAAAAAGACATAACCGAAGTTATGTCTTTTTTCCTGTTATTTCAGATGGGGGGGGGTATCTGAATAACATGTATATTATATTGCAGTTAGTGTGCCAACTTTTAAATCGACCATTTATATGGCGATTAGCTATTTGGATATGACAAAAACATTACAACTATTGCAAAATGCAATTTGCAAAATGCAATTTGCATTGCAATTAGCTACAACAACGCTTAAATTTTTTCCCACTTCCACACGGACATAAAGTATTACGTGAAATTTTCAGTTTAGACTGAATAATTTCACCATTAACATATTTCCATTCATCCGCAATTTTAGAAAATTGCGAAATCTCCTCCAATACGTCTACTTTGTCTCCGGTTTTAAAAAAAGCTCTAAAATGAACCATACCCTGAAGTTCTTGGGACTGCTGTTTGTCAACTATTTGTAATGCAATCCATTGTATATCGGTCCCTAAATCTATATTTTCAGGTCGATAATTTGGATGCCAAGTTTTAACTAAATAGTCCTTATTGCCTAATTTAAAGGCAGAATAACGCGAGCGCATTAATTGTTCAGGCGTTTTTGCCACATCTGTATTTTCGAGAAGCGGTTGGCAGCATTGTCGAAAAGACAGCCCCGATTGACAGTGACATGGCAAGGATTTTTTGCTTAATGGCATGATAAGTTAGAGGGAACAGTTAGAAATGAGCAGTATTTTCAATACCTGTTAGCACGTTTTTAGGCAAATAGAGTGGACCTTTTTGACCACAGGCGCTCAATAACATAAAAACAGAACAGCTCATTAAAATAATCAGAATCCGGCGCAAATAGTTTCTTGTTTTTGTCATATTAAAATCTCGAGTAGAATATAATAAGTGCTAAATTAAAATTTTGTGGCTATTATATCCTAAATCCAGGTCTCAAGCGTGCAACTCAAAACATATATTTTTCGGCGGGTCTTGTTTGTCACTCTCATTCCTGTATTTGCACTGGGACTTTTTGCCACTTACTATTTAGAAACCATTCATACCGAATCACTTCGTTACCAAGGTGACTTGGTTCTAGAAAAAACTCATTTAGATTTAACCGTCAGTTTCCGAACCGATCGTGAGCAGGTCAAAAATTTAGCCAGACATATCACGGTGCAAGAATACTTTCCCGTATTAAATGCCGCTTTGGAACAAAAATTACATCCTGATTTTGGCGCATTAACGCAACAATTAGCTGACTTTTTAATTCAAAGACAAAATATATTCAACCATTTTAAAATTATCCGTATTCTGGACCTGCAAGGAAATACCTTATTAAAGGTTAACGAGGGACAACTAACACCAACCCAATTTGAAGGAATGCACGCTTATCCTTTAATGGAACCAGAAAATTTAAATCCAGATTTATTTAAAAAATTTTCAAACTTAAATTCTGAACAAGTATTTTTTATAAATCAATCCCTGTTCACAGACAATAGTACCATCCCTGTTCAGGAAGCAATAATTCCCTTAATCTTTCAAAATAAACCGATTGGTTTTTTAACCGTTAATATAAGTGACCGATATGAACACCTGCTTAGTATGGCCAAATTATTTCCAAGCCAATTATTAATCGCCAAAATTGACTCCTCAAATCCGGAAGTTAATGGACGTATTCTTTACATAGACAATAAAAATACTTCTGGAAAAGGCATAAATCCATTTTCTGAAAAGGCCAATTTTTTACAAAAGCTTGATGGTGGAATAATTTGGGAGGCTATTAATGGTAGCAATCATGGCTATTTTCCATCTGAATCATATCCTGGCTTTTATCATTTTACTGAGTTTTTTCCGAACCTTGATACGTTAAACTCTTGGGTAATCGTCATTTATTCCGATGATGACATTTTGCAAGAATTATTAAAAAAATTTCGTGCTGGACTATGGGCATTATTAATTTTTTCCATACTAAGTGCCTTATTTCTGGCTAACTCAACAGCACGACGTATTTCCAATCCAATAAAAAAACTTGGTAAGAATTTTCATACCTATGCCGAAGGCAAAAAACCGGAAAAAACATTTAGTTCTTTGGAAGAAATAAAACAGTTAGCCATTGCTTTCGATGATATGGCCGAGATCCTGGACAATGCTAAATGGGACAGACATCATGCCGAGCAACGAATGATACATAGTGCCAAAATGGCTAGCATTGGACAAATGGCAGCCGGTATTGGGCACGAATTAAATAATCCACTCAATAACATGCTATCCTTAAGTAAACTCATGCAGCGTGAGTTACAGCAAGCTTTAACCCTAACTCAAGAAGGACTGACAAATCATCAAAATATCGAGTTAGTCAATCAAGATCTGGAATCTATACAAGAGGAAATTGAACGAGCTTCAAAAATAATTCGTGGTATTCTAAATTTTGCACGTCAATTACCGGATACTCGTAGTGGCATTTTTGATGTCAGTTCTTTAGTCAGTAGCTGTATCGAATTAGTTAACCGTGAAGCCAAGCAAAAACAGGTCAAACTTAATATCGTATCCTCCCATGAGGAACCTCAGTATACTTCAGGTGATTTTGTTAAATTGCAACAAGCTATTATCAACGTCTTACAAAATGCGATTTTTGCATCCTCTGAAAAACAATCCATAGAGATTAGCATTAGTTATAGCTATGAGTATGCCCAAATTTTGATACGAGACTATGGTAGTGGTTTTAATGAGGCCATTGCAGAAAAACTCTTTGACCCGTTTTTTACCACAAAAGAAATTGGTCAAGGCACAGGCTTAGGGCTTTCCATTGCCCTGGGTATTATTGAAGGCCATGGCGGCCAATTGACTTTGAAAAACGTTAAAAATGGCAAAGGGGCCTTAGTTACCATATACTTGCCATTAGTCGAACCTAGCTAAATGAAAGTAGAATATTTATACCTTTGCAATGAAAAAACAATTACTCATTATTGATGATGATCCCAAAGCCGCACATTTAATGGAGCGCTTTTTAAACGGAGATATTTATCAATGTCATATTTTTCAAAACCCCACCCTAGCCTTGGATTTTTTTAGGCTACATGATGTCGATCTGGTCATCACCGATATGCTGATGCCCGATTTAAATGGCTCTGAAGTCCTTAAACAAATCCGGCATATAAATAAGCAAATCCCAGTGATTATTATTACTGCTTTCTCCAATTTAGATAATGCGATAGAGGCACTGCGATTAGGAGCTACTGATTTTATCAAAAAGCCTTTTGATATGGATGAGCTGCGTCTTAATATCGATAAAGCCTTAGATATTACTTCCCTAAAAGCAGAGAACAAACGACTCAAGGAACGCCTCAACCAAGAAGATAAATATCGTTTGGTCGGTACCAGTGCAGCAATGCAAAAAATTTATGCATTAATTGAAAAAATTAAAAATATCCGCTGCAGTGTGATTATCGAAGGTGAATCGGGAACCGGCAAAGAACTCGCCGCCCGGGCAATTCATTATCAGAGTAAAGATGCCGAAAAACCTTTCGTGGTTATTGATTGTGGCGCATTAACTGACACCTTATTACAAAGTGAATTATTTGGTTATGAAAAAGGTGCTTTTACTGGTGCCAACCAACAAAAAAAAGGACTATTAGAAACAGCCTCCGGTGGTACTATCTTTTTAGATGAGATTTGTAATATTTCAGACAATATGCAAACCAAGTTATTGCGAGTCGTACAAGAACAGCAAATCATCCGAGTTGGTGGTGTTAAACCTATCAATATTGATGTGCGCTTTGTGGCAGCCACCAACCAACCCATGGAAAATATGGTCAAAGAAGGTAAGTTTCGCCATGATCTGTATCATCGTCTTAATGTAATCAACCTGCAAATGCCACCACTACGGGTTCACCTAGAAGATTTAGGCTTATTGATTGATCAATTTATAAAACGTTTTGCGCATAAATACCAACGCCATGTCACTGGATTTGACGACGCGTCACTAAACCGCTTGCAAAATTATCAGTGGCCAGGAAATATTCGTGAGCTAGGCAATGTAATTGAGCGTTGTGTCGCTTTGGCCGATTCTCCGACAATTTCTTTAAATGATGTCAGTATTGGTGAAAATCAAAAAGTAGCCAATATTAATAATAATTGTATCGACAAAGACCAACCTACACTCGCCGAACTTGAAAAACGTTATATCTTAAAATTATTAGCCAAATATGATAATAATAAAGAAAAAACCAGTAATGTTTTGGGAATAAACAAAACCACATTATGGCGAAAACTCAAAGAATATTAAATCAGTGACCAAAACTCGAAAAAACCCATTGCCTTGATTTGCATTTCGCCTGACAAGTGACAGCGAAGAGTTTATAATCCTACCTTTATTTGTTGAGACTATCAGAGCATGCAAAAAAAGCCCCATTCAGAAGATACAACTCATTTTGGTTTTAGCACGGTAAAAACCGAAGAAAAAGTTGAAAAAGTTGCCGAGGTATTCCACTCAGTTGCCGCCAAATACGATATTATGAATGACCTTATGTCGATGGGCATACATCGTTTATGGAAACGTATTACTATCGAACAAAGCGGTGTGCGCCGAGGTCAAAAAGTATTAGATCTGGCCGGTGGAACCGGAGATTTAACCGCACGTTTCGCACGTATGGTAGGAGATAGCGGTAAAGTCATTCTTGGCGATATCAATGCATCTATGCTAAAAGTCGGACGCAGTCGCCTAGTCGATCGCGGTGTGGTAGGAAATGTTGAATACGTACAGGCAAATGCCGAGTGTTTACCCTTTCCAGACAATAGTTTCGATTGTATTACTATGGCATTTGGTCTTCGAAATGTAACCGATAAAGATTCTGCCTTACGTTCTATGTATCGAGTCTTGAAACCAGGCGGCAGATTATTAGTCTTAGAATTTTCCAAACCAATCGCTCCAGGTTTAGCTCCTGTGTATGATTTTTATTCCTTTAAAATTTTACCCCTAATTGGTAAAACGGTGGCTAATGACGCAGAAAGTTATCGTTATTTAGCAGAATCCATTCGTATGCATCCCGATCAGGAAAATCTCAAAGAAATGATGGAAAATGCCGGTTTTGAACGCGTCACTTATCACAATATGACCGGAGGCATTGTGGCTCTGCACAAAGGATTTAAATTCTAAATGGAACACAATTCTCAGCCAGCACTAATCCCTTTTATTGCCGCCTTAGAGCTGGCCTTAAATCAATATCTGGCCTTAGATCCCGAAAGCAAAAAAATATTACAACAATTTACCGGAAAAGTGGTTAAATTATACATCACCTCTCCTAGGGTTGAACTATATTTATTACCTGCTGAATCGGGTATACAGGTACTCAATAATTATCAAGATACGGCTGATACCACCATTAGCGGAAGCCTATTGGCATTTGCTCGCACGGGTATGGCGGCCGAAAAAGAAAAAACTCAAGCCGTATTCAGTGGCACGATTAAAATCGAAGGCGATATCGCCCTAGGCCAAAAGTTTCAAAGTTTATTCGAAAATCTTGATATTGATTGGGAAGAACACTTATCGCATATATTTGGGGATATTATTGCCCACAAAATGGGTAATTTGGGGCGTGATTTTTTTGCCTGGGCCAAACAAAGCCGCCATAGCCTCGCAATGGACAGCAGTGAATTTCTCCAATATGAAACACGCGATTTATTGGAGAAACGAGAAATGGCAGAATTTCTTAATCAAATCGATACTATCCGTAGCGATGTAGATCGGCTGGAGGCCCATATTAAACGCTTATCTAACAAGAACACTTCTTTATGAAATCAATTCAACAGTTTTTACGTTTAATTTTTATAACCCGTGTGCTGTTACGTCATGGCCTGGATGAATTGGTACTCAATACTCACCTATTTCGCCCTATTCGTTTCGCTCGCTTTTTTTCTCCCGCCAGTTGGAGTAAAAAAATTCTGGCCCGTTCCAGAGGGCAGCGTATTCGCGAGGCACTGGAAGACTTAGGCCCTATATTTGTAAAATTTGGGCAAATATTATCAACTCGCCGCGATCTTTTACCTGACGATCTGGCCGAAGAATTAGCCAAATTACAAGATAGAGTCCCTCCTTTTGATGGTCAGGATGCAATTAAAATTATTGAAAAAGAATTTAAACTTCCGATCAATCAAGTTTTTCAATGGTTTGATACAACACCGCTTGCTTCAGCCTCCATTGCTCAAGTCCATTGTGCAACCCTACTCAATGGGAAAGAAATTGTCGTCAAAGTGGTACGCCCAGGCATAGAAAAAGTTATTCGCCGTGATATTGCCTTATTATATATTTTGGCTTCCAAAGTCGAACAGTTTTGGGCTGACGGACGCCGTTTACGTCCCACCGACGTGGTGGCCGAGTTTGAAAAAAATCTGATTGATGAGTTGGACCTGTTACGCGAAGCCGCCAATGCCTCACAACTCAGGCGTAACTTTTTAGATTCTGACATACTCTATATACCAGAAATCGATTGGGATCATTGCCGCAAACGTGTCATGGTTATGGAACGCATCCATGGAACGCCAGTGACTAATATTGACAAACTCAAAGCTCATGCGGTTGACTTAAAAAAACTATCCGAAATGGGAGTAGAAATATTTTTTACCCAGGTATTTCGAGATAATTTCTTCCATGCTGATATGCACCCCGGTAATATTTTTGTTTCTGAACAAGGTCATTATATTGCCATTGATTTCGGCATTATGGGCAGCTTAAGTATTGATGATCAGCGTTATTTAGCAGAAAACTTTTTGGCTTTTTTTAATCGAGACTACTACCGTGTTGCAGAACTTCACGTTCAATCCGGTTGGGTTCCAGCTACAACTCGCGTCGATGATTTTGAATCCGCTATTCGTTCAGTATGTGAACCCATCTTTGAAAAACCTTTGCACGAGATCTCATTCGGACAATTATTATTGCGCTTATTTCAAACGGCTCGTCGGTTTAATATGGAAGTACAACCACAACTGGTTTTATTACAAAAAACCCTGCTAAATATTGAAGGACTGGGACGTCAACTATATCCACAACTCGATCTTTGGCAAACCGCAAAACCATTTTTAGAAAACTGGATGGCGGATCAATTAGGAATGCCCTCTTTTACCCGCCGAATTAAAGCCAACGCACCTCTTTGGTTAGAGCAAATACCTGAATTTCCGGGGTATGTTTTCGACATTGCTAATCAGTTAAAACATGGTCAATTAAAAATCAATTATCAAAGTGAACAATTAGCAGCATTACAACAGCAAAGTAAAGACAATAATGCTCGTACTATATGGGCAATAAGCGGAGTGGGCTTTATGCTGAGTGGAGCACTACTGTATAGTCAAAGCACATCATCAGTGGTTGTGGGTATTGGAGCAGCATTAGGAATATTGGGAATAGGGCTTAATCTAATTAGCTTACTGAATAAGTAAACCAAGAAAAAGCCTTGTGAGGCTCCTTGCCCACTAGGCTTTTTCTAAGTTAAACTACAATACACGCTTAACCGTATTTAATAATTGCTCGGGATTAAACGGTTTGACTAACCAACCCGTTGCACCAGCACTTTTCCCTGCCATTTTCTTATCCGTACTGGCTTCTGTAGTCAGTACCAAAATCGGCACAAACTTATAATTTGCTTCTTTTCGAAGCTCCTTGGTAAATGTCAAGCCATCCATGCCAGGCATATTTACATCAGTAAAAACCAGATCGTATTTCTGTTTTTTGGCTTCTATAAGACCCTTGTTACCATCCGCTGCCTCTGCCGTTTCAAAGCCAGCACCCTTTAAGGTAAAAGTAATCATCTGACGCATCGATGTTGAATCATCAACAACCAAAATTTTTTTAGCCATTATTATTCTCTTTTCCCATTGATTAAAAAGAAGGTTTATAGTGAATTATCAGAATAAAAAATTCAAGCATTTTTTATTAAATAGATATGCAGGGAATTGAGTTTTGACACCAATTCCCTGAATAAGAGATATTAAAAACTTTTAAAAGCAAATAGTTATTTAGTTAAAAAGTCACTAACCAACTGTTTCTGGCCCCATTAACATAGTCGGTAACCACAACGAAACCGATGGAATATAGGTAATAATAATCAAAAATACCAGCATTAATAACAACCAGGGATAAGTCGCTTTGATGACCTCAATCATACTCATCCCGGTTATTCCCGAGGTCACAAATAAATTAAGCCCCACCGGCGGCGTAATCATACCAATTTCCATGTTCACCACCATAATAATTCCTAAATGGATCGGATCAATTCCAAGTTTTATAGCAATTGGAAATAGAATTGGCGCCATAATCATCAGAATACCCGATGGTTCCATAAAGTTGCCGGCGATCAGGAGCATAATATTTACGATAAGTAAAAATCCCCATACCGGTAGACCAAAAGAGATGATTGATTCAGCTATTTCATGCGGTATCCGCTCTGTGGTTAAAACAAAGGCAAACAACAATGCATTAGCAATAATAAACATTAGCATAACACTGGTTTTACCGGCATCAACGATAACTTTCGGCACCTGTTTTATCTTCACATCACCATAAATAAATACGGCTACAATAAAAGAATATACAGCCGCCACAGCTGCAGCCTCAGTGGGTGTAAAAATTCCTCCGTAAATACCTCCCATAATAATGACAATAAGGAATAGTCCACCCGATGCTCGCATGGCTGAGCCAAAAAGATGTTTATATCCTTTAAAGGGTTCTCTGGGGTAACCTGCTTTACCAGCAACCATATAAATCCGGAGCATCATCAGAAGTCCGATAATTAAACCAGGGATCACTCCAGCCATAAACATTCGACCAACTGAAACATCGGTTGCAGCGGCATAAACCACCATCACAATAGAAGGCGGAATCAAAATACCCATGGTACCTGCAGCGCTAATAACACCGGCAGCAAAAGGTTGTGGATAGCCTTGTCGGACCATTCCAGCAATAACGATAGAACCAATTGCCACGACCGTTGCAGGAGAAGAACCTGATACGGCTGCAAATAACATACAGGCCAAGACGGAAGCCATGGCTAATCCACCTCGAAACCAGCCCACACTATCAACGGCAAAATCAACTAGCCGCCGTGCAGCACCGCCAGTAGTTAAAAAAGCCGATGCTAAAATAAAAAATGGGATAGCCATGAGGGTATAATGTTCCATGGCTCCAAAAAGTTTACCGGCTAACGCGGCTAAACTTTCATCACCAAAAAACAAAATGGTTAAGGTACTTGTTAGTCCCAATGCAAACGCAACCGGTACCCCAATAACCATGAGTACTATTAAACTGATAAAAAGGAATGCAGTAGCCATTAGTTTAATTCCATTTCTTCTACTTTTTTATTTTCATTAACGAAGTGCATGGTGGAAACTTCACCTTTAAAAATTCGATAGGCAACCTCCAATAACCTCAGAATAATAAGTACAAAACCTACCGGCAGGATAATTTTAATTTTCCATTCTTCAATAGGCATGTCTTCGGCTTCCAGGCCAATCATTTTAAGACGATCTACATAATCCCAACTGCCCTTCAATAAGATGGCACAATACAGTAAACAAAAACTAATAGCAGCCAAGGATAAATAACGTCGGATTTTAATCGAAAACAATTCAACAAAGGCATCGATACCAATATGAACCCCTTTTTTAACACAATATGAAGCCCCAAAAATAACTAGCCAGGCAAAAATATAAGTGGTCAATTCCAAGGCCCAGACGGCACCAGAATTAAAAACGTAGCGAGCCACAACCTGGGAAAAAGTGACCAAAGTCATGGCTGTTAGTAATAAGGCGATGGCTCCTTCTTCAAAATAATCAATCCATTTTTTCATCTGCAACTCCTTATATTATTCGCTTGTAATTGCTCATGCCGAAATCCCCCCCTTATAAAAATATCTACTTTTTATTACAGGCTAATACCGCATCAATATTTTCTTTACCAATATCATCTTCAAATTTTTTCCAAACGGGTTGCATAGCTTTAGCCCATTGCATTGCCTGTTCTGGTGTTAGTTGATGAATTTTGGTTTTACCCGATTCCATAATCGCTTTTTTATCAGCGGCAGCAGCTTCTAAAGCCCACTGAGTTTCTTTAGCGGTAACTTCTTTTAAAATGGCGGTTAACTCTTTTTTAATATCATCAGGTAGACCTTTCCAGAAAAATTTACTGGTCACTAACAAATACTCTAAAACACCATGATTGGATTCAGTAAAGTCACTTTGAACTTCATAAAATTTCTTAGTGCGAATATTTGACCACGTGTTTTCCTGCCCATCAATCACACCAGTAGCTAACGAATTGTATACTTCTGAGAAAGACATTTTCTGAGGGTTGGCATCGACGGCTTTAAACTGAGCTTCTAGAACATCAGAACTCATAATACGGAATTTTCGTCCTTTTGCATCAGTAGGTTCTATTAAAGGATTATTAGCTGATATTTGTTTCATTCCATTTAACCAATAACCGAGACCAATCAAACCTTTTTTTTCCGCAGCTCTGAGCAATTTTTGTCCCTGTTCGCCACTGGTAAAACATTCCAGGGACTCGGGATCGCTAAATAAGAAGGGTAAATCAAAAATGCCGTATTTTTTGGTATATTTGCCAAACTTGGATAGCGATGGTGCAGCCATTTGCACATCCCCAAGCAAGAGCGCTTTTAGGACTTCTTTATCATTGTATAATTGTGAATTTGGAAAAACTTCGACTCGAACCTTACCTTTCAAACGTTCTTCCACCATTTGTTTAAATAAGTTGGCCGCTTTTCCTTTGGGGGTTTTATCGGTTGTTACGTGGGAAAATTTAATAACGATTTCTTTGGCGAGTAATGATGGTGATAAAAAAAGTGTCAAGCAAATAGATAATACAACAAGTTTTAAAATCTTCATTCCTAGGTCCCTTTATTTTTATTTAATGAATAAAATTATTATATAGACAAAGGTAGATGATATGCACACAAATGCTAGTAAAATAGTAAAAAAATTTATATTATTAGTAGTAGTTTAGAATTAATTCTATAATTAATGTCTATTAATTATGGATTAATTTGCCAATCAATCGGCTCTTGTTCAGTTTGGCTCAAAAATTGATTGATCTGTGAAAAGGGTTTACTTCCAAAAAATCCCCGGTAAGCTGATAATGGCGATGGATGAGGTGATTTAATAATTAAATGCTGAGGGTTATTAATTATTTGTCCCTTGCGTTGTGCATAGGCTCCCCACAAAACAAAAACAATAGGACGAGTCGACTGGTTCAATAAAGCAATAATATGATCGGTAAACTGTTCCCAACCCACGCCTTGGTGAGAATTAGCCTGTCCAGATTCAACAGTTAGAACACTATTTAACAATAAAACCCCCTGCTCGGCCCAACTTTGCAAATAACCATTCTGGTTAACGATGCCAAGGTCATCTTCAAGTTCTTTATAGATATTAATTAATGATTTGGGGATGGGAGTGACTTGTGGAAGAACAGAAAAGCATAAACCATGCGCATGGCCCGGAGTTGGATAAGGATCTTGACCTAAAATAACCACCTTAACCTGTTCATAAGGCGTGGTATTTAAAGCATTAAACCACAAATCTGATTTAGGAAAAATTGTTTTACCCGCTCGTTTTTGACTAACCAAAAACTCTCTGAGTTGTTTTATATAGGGTTGTTCAAATTCATCCAATAAAAGCTTTTTCCAGGAATCATTTAGTTTTAGACGGTCATTCATATTTTAGCCACTAGCAATTATCAACTGACGACAATTATATGATCCATCGTAAATTCTTTTCAACACGCTCGCGAATTATATCTTTATTGCTTCTTTCCGAATGATTTTTAATTTTATCATTTTTATCACCAATAATAACCACCGCTCCTTTTTTGCTGGGAAAAATAAATCCAGAATAATTATCGTCCGCCAAATATGAACCTTGGCTTACTACTTCATGTGGAAGCAATAGTACCGTAACTAGTCCCGTTTGAGTACGTACCACCATATGTAAACCTATATTTTTACCCATAATACATCGACTCAAATAACTAATGTTACCAATAGGCCCCGCCAGTTTTCCCCCCATAGAAGCAAGTGCAGTATTAACATCGACTTTCGAGTACTCCCGATAGGTGTCTAAAGCATGTGAATCTTCATAGATATGGTTCAGGACCGCTTCAGATAAATTAGGCGTATTATGATTATTGAATTTTTCATAATCAAACAATAAAAATCCACTCAAAACAACCATAGCTACTACTGCAGCAAACACATAATAACGCTTATGCTTATTCTTATCGGCATTTGAAGTTACCTGAGAAAATAATATTTTTTCCGCTAAATTATCGGGTACAGGTATGTCTAAAGTACTTTGTAGTTGCTGTTCAAATTCTAACTGCTCTTCTAATAAGCGTTTATTATCTACAGATTCCAGATTATTTTGTTTAGAGCCTTTATTTAACTTTTTACTTAAATCTTTATTCAATTCGAACGGATTGATAATCGCCTGACGTCGAAATTCCAAATCATCCATATTTAATTACCTCATAGCTTATAGACCTATTAAGGTAATTTTTTATTTCTGAATTGATTAAATCCAGATTTTTCATTTTATGTGAAATAAAAAATTAACTCTCTAGGTCATATTTTGTAACTGTTTTCTCGGAGCGTATCCAAGAATATTAAGAACATTTTTGTGACACCAGATCGGCATTGGTATCAAACAGTTATATCAATAATTAAATTTATTGGACAAATTTAATTGATGGTCTATATTCTCAATTAGACTTTGGGACTCTTGTCTATCTAGTTAAATTTGAAATATACTCTTGAGTGTCTTTTTTGTTTTAGGCAACTAAAATTTTATAAATACAGTGTTTTAACAACTTTTTTAAACAAGGAAAATATACATGAAAATTAAACAATCTTTATTTGTAGCAATCTCTGCATTCGGTCTAGCTTTCGCATCTGCTTCTGCTTTTGCTGGTAAGCCAGGTTTTGAAAAATGTACCGGCATTGCTAAAGCGGGTATGAACGATTGTGGAACCAGTAAACATGCATGTGCCGGAATGGCCAAAACCGATAATGCCCCCGAAGAATGGGTTTATGTCCCAGAAGGAACTTGCGCCAAAATCGCCGGTGGTAAGGTTAAAGGTAAATAATTACATTTCGTAAATTATTGACTAAAAGGGGTAATAGGCGATGAACTTATTACCCTTTTTTATTGAACGGATAGTCATTTAATTGCTGAAAATATAAGAAAAGACAACATGGGAACATAGTTATGGAATTAATTAGAAAATTTTTATTCGACCGAGTCGATTGGGTCATACCTGCTTTCGATATAACCGTTCGGCTATATTTATTGAAAGTATTTTTTATGTCTGGCCTAACCAAACTTCAATCTTGGCAATCAACCCTTGACTTATTTGCCTATGAATATTCTGTTCCTTTACTTCCTCCAAATATTGCCGCATTTTTAGGTACCGCATCAGAACTCATATTTCCAGTGTTAATTTTAGTCGGCTTGTTCTCTCGACCAGCGGCTATTGGATTATTCTTCCTCAACGCCATGGCTACTTATGTCTATAGTCAGACAGACTATTTTAATTTTACCGGCTTGGCGGATCATTTATTGTGGGGAGCGATGATTTTAATCTATGTAATTGCCGGACCAGGTCGTCTTTCTATCGATAACTTCCTTGAGAAACGCTTGTTTCCCAAAAACGAATAACATTCCATTGGGATATTGGCTTTTTAAATAAATTCGAAGCATTTTTTAAAAAGTCCATGCCCAACCAGTAATCTTGTTGTTAGACATGATGATTGCTATGATTAGAAACATATATTAACTGTTTCTAGGAAGGTGATTATGTTTAATGCAGAGCGTGTACTCGGTAGCTTGTTAAGCAATATTACAGGTAACAAAGGCAATGTTTTAGGTGGTCTATTAGGAGGGAAACATTCCAATAAAGCCGCTATCGGTATGGGGGTCATCGGCTTAGCTGTTGCAGCTTATGAACATTATAATAGCAGCCAATCTGGAAATTCTTCAACCCAAACACAGACAACTCCACCTCCGTTAAATAAACCTTCTGCAACTGTCCCACCTCCACCACCAGCTTCTTCACCTTCTTCAAGAGCAGCAGCGCCTCCTCCTCCCCCAGGAAGTGACACCTCAGTACAACAATCGTCACTCCTTTTAATTCAAGCCATGATTGCTGCTGCGAATGCCGATGGCTTTATCGATGAAGAAGAAAAAGCGAATATTTTAGAAAATTTAAAACGTGCCGGAAGTGATGCCGAGGGGATAAATTATTTTCATCAGTTATTAGCTAATCCACCGGGACTGAAGGATATTGTTCAGCAAGTCAATAACAATGAATTAGCTCAACAGATTTATATGGTGTCCTTATTAACCATTCGCGTTGATACAGGCGAAGAACAGCGATATTTAGATGACTTGGCTTCCCAACTTGGCCTGAATATTGACCAAATTCAACAATTAGAATCACAATTTAAACAATAATGATAGATTAATAAACCAAAATTTCTGGGGGCATTTTCCAATGTTGACGAACACTTTAAGAAATGCAAGAAACTTAGTTCTACTGTATTTATTAGCCACGAATGTTTTCGCTGAATGTGAAATTGGTTATGATTTAAATGGTGATGGCACATTAGCTCTGCCCTGTGTAGAAATCTTAAATATGCCAAACCGCACGGTATACCAGGCTGAATTAAAACTCATCGATAGTCAAAACTTTTTATTTCAATTACAAAACAACTACAGTGCTTTAACGACCCTACCCAGCGCGACTGGGGCATTATATGATGGTGCCAGCGGAACTTTATCGATTCCGGTACTCAGCCTTAAAAACGGCAGCCAATCTCAAAGTTATAATATAACACTAACCCTGAATAGCAACGGTCTATTCGCACTCAGCGCTGCGGCTCCCATCTCAAGCAATTCCAATAATGCTCCGATTGCCACTGATATTTCCTTAAATGCGGATGTCGATCTGCCTTACCAAGAGATTAATCTTATTGCCACTGATAGCGATGGCGATTCGTTAGTCTATGAACTATTAAGCGCCAGTAGCGGTAATGGATATACTTTGGCTTATATTAACCCCTTAGTGGCCAAAATCTATGTCACTCTCGCATCGGGATATAGCGGCACGATAAATCTCTCCTATCGCGCCAGTGATGGTAGTAATTTTAGTGATCCGGCCAATATTTCTATTGCCGTTGGCGCTGCAAGCGAACAACATGGTACGGGGATGGACACGATTGATGCCCAAACTTATGCGCAATTTACCACCAGCTATCTAGATAGTGGCCTATTGGGAGCCCCCAACTCTCAGCCAAGTTTACCAAGTTCAATTGATCTGAGTGCAAATTTTCCAATTCCTGGCAACCAAGGCCAGCAAAACAGCTGCGTCGGATGGGCTGCTGCCTATGCCCTAAAGTCATATCATGAAAAATTAGAAAACCAATGGTCCTTAAATACCAATGATCACCTCTTTAGCCCCTCATTTATTTATAATCAGATAAACCGTGGACAAGATAAAGGCTCATTACCCAATGAAGCACTGGATCTGATCGTCAATTCCGGAGCGGCAACCTTAAATACTATGGATTATAGTCAATCGGATTATCTGACTCAGCCCTCCACAGCAGCGCTTAATGAAGCTGCCAACTATAAAGCGAAATCCTGGGAAGTTCCTCGTAGCCTAAACGATATTAAAGCCGCACTGGCAAATAATTTACCGGTATTAATCGGCATTGGTATTTACGAATCCTTTAATTTTGTCAGTGGCACTGATGCAGTCTATAATTCAGCCACCGGACAGCCATTAGGAGGACATGCCGTCACCGCCGTCGGATATGACGACAACAAATATGGTGGTGCCTTTAAAGTGATTAATTCCTATGGACAAAACTGGGGAGATGGTGGTTATTTTTGGCTTCCTTATTCGTTCGCCACCTCAACTCCTAGTGGACAAACCCAACCCATATTATTAGCCGCTTTTGTACTAAAGGATTCTGACAATACCAACACCACGACAACACCAACCGCTGCCGAGCCTAGTACAATTACCGAACCCGCTCCCAGTGGTAATTTACCCAATTTAGAAGTACAAAATTGGACCTTCAGTTATGATGGGAAGCCAGGTGGAGAAGGCCAATTACAATTTCAAGTTGCCAATACGGGAACCGGAACGGCGACGGCGGGAAGTACAATTGCGTTGGTCTTATCCAAAGATAGCACCATTACCAGTAATGATAGTTTAGTGGTCTATGAACAAATCCCTTTTGATCTTGCTTCAGGAGAATTTGTCTATCGTGATGCCAATAGCGCTATTGCTTTTAATTTACCCTCTCAGCTAGATACGGGAACTTACTACGCTGGACTTTGGGTCGATGTTCAAAACCAATTAGCTGAAAGCAATGAAAACGACAATATTTCTTATGCCGATAGTACCTTACAAATTTCCAATACGCTGGCTGATTTGCAAATTGATACCTGGTATACCGAATGGGACACCAATGGATTGGGGTATTTAATCTATCAAGTCAGCAATGTGGGAGCCAGTCAGGCAGCCGCTGGATGGGATCTAAATTTAGTATTGAGTTCAGATGCCACCATTGGCAACGGTGATGAAATCTCTCTATTAACAGAATATAGTCTCGCTCCAATGGATCCGGGTAATTCTGTATTTCGTGATGTAAATAGTTATGCTACTTATAGCCTATATACCACTGCAAATGGATTTGCCGTGCCGACTGGCACCTATTATATGGCCTTGTGGGTCAATGCCACCAATGCCATAGCTGAATCCGTAAGCAATAATAATTACTCCTTGAGTGGCGGTACTGTTGCGATTAATAACTTCCGTTCACGTAATGGTGGAAAGGCATACAATGGCAAGATTTTACCCAAACAAGTCGTAACTCAAAAAGTAGAGATTGTTGACAATAATGGTAAGCGAAGTCTTCGTTTGATTAATCGTGATAGTGAAAGCCAACCATTACCCAAACAAACCAAAGCGGTAAATCCAAGGATTTTCCCCTTAACCAATGGAAAGGAAATGGGAAGTAATAATTGAAAATTGAAAATTCTAAAAGGATGTACAACCATGTCTATCTGGTATTTTAGTTATAACGGCCAACAAGTTGGCCCCCTTTCTCATGCTGATGCCCTAAGCAAGGCAGCAGACAACCCCAATGGTCATGCCTGGCGAGAAGGCTTTGCTGAGTGGCTGCCCATCGCACAAATCAGCGAATTACAAAATCAACAATTGGCTCAACATGTCGCTCCACCTCCCATTAGCCAACAAACTTCTGACGAAATCGATTTCAAAATTCATGGAACGGAAATGCAATTTGTTGAAATCGAACTGGATCCGGGTGAAAGTGCAGTAGCCGAAGCCGGAGCCATGATGTACAAAGATGCTTCCATTGAACTCAATACGGTATTTGGCGATGGTTCTTCTAATGACAATGCCGGTGGTTTTGTGGACAAGTTGTTGGGAGCGGGTAAGCGTTTAATTACTGGCGAAAGCATGTTTACTACCGTATTTACCCACCAAGGTCATGGTAAGGCCCATATTGCCTTTGGAGCCCCCTTTCCCGGTAATATTATCCCAGTCACATTAACTAATGTGAATGGTGTTTTAATTTGCCAAAAAGATAGCTTTTTATGTGCTGCACGTGGTGTCAGTATCGGGATTCACTTCCAGAAAAAAATTCTGACCGGACTATTTGGTGGTGAAGGTTTTATTATGCAACGCCTCGAAGGTGATGGAATGGTTTTTGTCCATGCCGGTGGTACTATTATTGAGCGTGATTTAAAACCGGGCGAAACCTTACATGTCGATACTGGGTGTATTGTGGCGATGACTCAGGAAGTACAATTTGACGTACAACAAGTGGGTGGAATTAAGTCAGCCCTTTTTGGTGGCGAGGGCTTATTTTTCGCTCGCGTCCAAGGTCCAGGAAAAATTTGGATGCAATCCTTACCATTCTCTCGTTTAGCCGGCAGAATGTTAGCAGCAGCTCCACAACGTGGCGGTAGTCAGGGTGAAGGCTCAGTCCTTGGAGGAATTGGTAATTTAATTGATGGGGACAATTTCTGAAATAAATATTTCCAATTATATTCCTCCATCATTTTATTATTTTTTTATTACCACCAAAAAAAAACAATATAAGGTCTTTTTTTGGTGGCTCATAACAAAAGAACCAAAGGCACTTATCTCGCCTTACTTAAAAATTGGGGTTCTAAAACGAGCTTATTCGAAAAACTTAATCCATTTGGGACATTAATTTGCCCATACGTATTATCTCCCCAACAGACTAGGCTATTAATCTGCAAAGCACAGCTATGATTACCACCTGCTACTATCTGACTTGGATTAGCTAAATACGGAATATTTAACTGCCCATTTAAATTACTCCCCCAACATTTGGCTCTGTCTTCATCAATGGCGCAGGTATGGAAACTACCAGCAGAAACCTTACTGGGTTTGGACAATGGTGGAATATCGCTTTGTCCAGCCGAATTGCCTCCCCAGCAGGCAATGCCTTGCTCATGCAGGGCACAGCTATGGTAATCACCACCAGTGATATGGGTGGGATTAATGAGTACGGGAACATCGGTTTGCCCCGCACTATTGCTTCCCCAACAAATCACAGAATGATTATCCAAAACACAATTATGATAAGCCCCGGCACTCAACTGCCTGGGATTTGACAATGGTGGAATATTTTTTTGACCTGAGAGGTTACTCCCCCAACAGATTACTTCGCTATTATCCAAAGCACAGCTATGGGAGGCTCCAGTTGCAATCAACAGAGGATTAAGCAGCTTGGGCACATTTATCTGTCCCGATTTATTATTTCCCCAACATACCACACCAATTTCATCCAAGGCACAATTGTGTAAAGCACCAGCCGCAATCTGGATTGGATTAGAAAGAATCGGCACATTGGTTTGACCAAATAAATCACTCCCCCAACATTTAACCCCATAATCATCTAAAGCACAGGTATGCGTTAATCCAGCCACAATTTGGTAACGAGGCATGGTAATTTTAGGCCAAGACTTTGCTGGAAGAAGGGTAAATAATGAAAATATCGATAGCGATATGAGCAATAATAAGATGACAAGTAGTAATATCTGCTTAGAAAAAATTAAAGATTTTGGCCTAAAATTAAACATATCCTATTTCCCTCTGTACAACATTAAGACTTGTTTTTCATAATTGAGTAACAAACCACGAAAAACACCAATAATATAGGAAGGGAAAAGAATATTTTTAATACATGGGTGGTATAAAACTATAATCAAACTTTCAACATAGGCCTTAATTAAGCCATTTACCTGATTAAATTTATAAGAATCATCAGATCTATCGTTTGTCAGTTTATTATTTTTTGACATTTGGAATTTATTAAAACTCACTATTTATCAAACCAAAATTAATCGTTATTATTTTTATATTTTTCTTTCTTATAGTAAATTAAGCTGTTCAGCAGTTTTTATGTAAGAAACAAAAAAAATCCTACGCAATAAAAAACATACTTGATTAACAAATAAGGTGATACTAACATTATAATATGATTAGTGCAATGGTATTCTATGCCTATGAGTATTGCACAACGGATCATTATCGCTCGAAAGCTTAAGAGCATTTCACAAGCCCAATTGGCCGAAAAAATGGGGGTCTCCAGAGGCTCGTGTAGTCAATGGGAAAATGGCGTTACTACTCCCAGTGTTGAAAACCTATCTCGATTAGCCTTAGTGCTGGAAGTTAATTTTGAATGGATAGCCACAGGACGTGGCGAACGAGATTATCAAGAACCAGCTTCGATAAAAGATGGCAAGGGAAGTTATATCCAAAACCAACAAATTTTAACCTTGTTTCAGCTGCTACCCAATGATTTACAAAACTGTATGCATGATTTGTTGAAAATACAGTCCAATCTGTTAACTAAAGATCCTAAATAAATCGTTCTAACTACTCCCATATTTTGGCAAACTCAAAGTCAAATTCACAGCTTGAAATTTCAAAGTGAACGGTATCAGATGTCACCTCCGCCCGTTTCGCGTATTTTCCCTGCTTTAATTGAAAGACCTGGGCACAATTATTATCTCCATCGACCACAATATAGAGATTTACCCCCTCAGCTTCATAGATTTTAAATTTCGTATTACGATCTTTATGAGCAGTGGACTTAGATAAGATTTCAAAAATAATTTCAGGTGCCCGAGTAATATAGTTATCATTATCTGGTTCATGACAAATCACCAAATTATCTGGTTGAACGACCGTATCATCTGAAACCTTCCAATCGATAGGCAATAACACCGTACAATGCTTACAGTTCGCTAGTTTTTCATCTAAGAGCCAGGCAATTTTATTACTAATCCGTTGATGTCGAATATGTGGTGCAGGTGCCATAGCATAGGCAATACCCTCTATAAGCTCCCATTTTCCTTCCCAGAGTTTATAGTCCGCATAGGTATAATGAGGCAAATCATCAATATGTAATACTTTCATTATCATTACTCAATATTAGTTTGCCTCACCATATTAGCGATTATTTATAGCACTTTCTAGAGTTTGCGATGGATTTATTTACTAATGCCTAATCACCATCATTTTATCCAACATCATTTCATGCATAGAATATTGAATACCTCCCACGCCCATTCCTGATGAATTACGCCCACCAAACGGCATCCAATCGACCCGAAAAGCAGTATGATCATTGACCATAACAGCACTGGCATTTAGTTTATTTACCGTATCTAGCGCAATATCCAAGTTTTTGGTATACACCGCTGCCTGAAAAGCATAATCCAAGGCATTGGCCTGTTGTATTGCTTGTTCGCGATCGGTATAAGAATAAACACAAACCACAGGGCCAAAGATCTCTTGGGTAGAAACTTTTACATCCTCTGGAGGATTCAATAACACCGTGGGCTCATAACAAGAGTCAGAAATTCGTTTGCCACCACATAAACATTTTGCACCGGCATTAATGGCTTCCTGAACCCATTCTTCCACGCGATCAACTTCTCGCGATAAAATTAATGGCCCGACTTCGGTTTTTTCATCCAGAGGATCTCCAACAATCAATTTTTTTGCCATATCAGCCAATTCATTAGCAACACTATCGCAAATACTGTCATGGACAAAAATCCGCTGTACCGAGACACAAACCTGTCCAGCATGATAAAACCCCCCTTTCGCCAAGGCAGGTAACATATCATCCAGATCAGCATCCGGTTCGACAATTACTGGTGCGGCTCCGCCATGTTCCAAGGCACAATGAGCCCCATCAGAAAGCTTGGAACGTAAATACCAGCCGACTTTGGCAGAACCAATAAAGGAGAGATAATTGACTCGTTTATCGGTAACCAATTGCTCGGCAATATCGCGATTACATAAGACCGCCTGACAACAGGCTTTGGGTAAACCTGCTTCATATAAGATGTCCATAAAAGCCAGGCATGATAAAGGCGTAGTCAAAGAGGGTTTGATAACCACAGGGGCACCAACGGCAATAGCAGGAACGGTCTGATGAATGGTTAAATTAAGTGGATGATTAAAGGCACTGATGGATGATACCACGCCAATTGGTTCTTTAAAGGTATAGGCAATACGATTAACCGAAGCCGGTGTCAGCCCCATCGGTATTTGCTCCCCTTTAATTTGTGAAATATGTTCAATGGCTAATTTAACCCCATTTATCGCTCGTTTTACCTCCACTAAAGAATCCATATAGGGTTTGCCACCTTCTTGAGCAGCAATTCTAGTTAACTCGGGTATACGTGTTTCCATAATCTCCATAACACGTTCTAAAATTGCTATTCGTTCATGCGGTTGTAACCAATTATCCCGATCAAGATAGTATTTATACGCTTCATTTATGGCAGCATCCAGCTCGTCAGCAGAGGCTAAAGGCAAGGTTTTGATCAATTGATTGTCAAAAGGAGATAATACTTCTACAGTTTTACTTGTTGTCATGTTAGTTGTCATAATTAGCTCTCAAAATAGTTCTCGAAATAATTCTCAATTTTTGTTCATAAAATACACGTCTTTTGCTTTAGTTTTTCATTTAGGATGGAGTGGTTTAATGAATAATCAACCGCTAAATCAATTAAATGCACACCATCTGTTTCTAAGCAATGTTGTAAAATGCTATAAAAACCTTCACTACTATCAGGCCGATAGCCAATAGCACCATAACTTTCCGCGTATTTTACAAAATCTGGATTATTGTAATCCAAACCGAAATTATCAAACCCTAATCCTTCTTGCTTCCACTTAATCATCCCATAGGCGTTATCATTTAATATGATAACAATCAGGTTTAAGTTTAACCGCACCGCGGTTTCCATCTCCTGAGAATTCATCATAAATCCCCCATCGCCACAAACCGATATCACTTTTTTGTCCGGGTTGATTATTTTCGCGGCAATGGCTGACGGCAAACCAGCCCCCATAGTGGCCAAGGCATTGTCCAATAATAAAGTATTGGGTTGATAACAGGGATAATTTCGGGCAAACCAAATTTTATAAACGCCATTATCCAGGGTCACAATACCATCCTCAGGCATTTGCTCACGAACAATATTAACCACTCGCTGCGGTAAAACCGGAAAACGGTTATCAGCAGCATATTTGGACAAAGCAGTATCGACCTCCTCTTTTATGCGATTAAAATAAGAAAGATCCCAATTGCTATTATCCTCAACTTTATCCGCTATTCGTCTCACTGAAGTGGAAATATCTCCTACCACGACTAGCTGAGGAAAATAAACATCATCTATTCGATTGGGAAAAAAGTTAACATGAATCACTTTTTTACCGCCTTCTTCCATTAAAAAAGGCGGTTTTTCCATTATTTCATGACCCACATTGATAATTAAATCAGAACGACTAATCGCACAGTGTAAGAAATCATGATCGGATAAGGCTGCGGTCCCTAAAAACTGTGGATGGCGCTCATCTACCACACCTTTCCCCATTTGGGTACTAAAAAAACGAATCCCCGTAGTTTCAATAAAATAGCTCAATGCTTCCTGAGTCTGTTTCCGATTAGCACCAGCACCAATGAGTAATAGCGGCATTTTTGCCTCTTCAATCATTTTTGCAGCGGCCTGGATTGCAAACTCATCGGCATCCGGGCGTTTATAGCCAATCACTTCAAACACTCGTTCATCGGCTTGCTCAGCGGCAATATCTTCAGGTAATTCTAAATGCACTGCCCCAGGCCTTTCATCCATGGCCAAGCGGAAAGCCTCTCTAACTAATGAAGGAATGTTATTCGCATTAACAATTTGTTTAGTTAATTTAGTCAAGGGCTTCATCATATGCACAATATCGACGATTTGAAACTGCCCTTGTTTACTTTTTTTAATTGGCTTCTGTCCCGTAATCATCATCATTGGCATTCCACCTAATTGAGCATAAGCAGCTGCTGTAACAAAATTAGTGGCACCTGGACCAAGAGTAGACAAACAAACACCCGGTTTGCCTGTCAATCGTCCATAAGTTGCCGCCATAAATCCCGCACCTTGTTCATGCCGAGTCAATATTAATCGAATCGACGAACCCTGCAATGAATCCAGAAAGTCTAAGTTTTCTTCCCCAGGAATACCAAAAATATATTCGACCCGTTCATTTTCTAGAGCTTTGATAAATAAATCTGATGCTTTCATTTTTAATTCCTTCTTTTCATATTTTTTATCCTAAATTAATCAGATAATCCAGATTGTTTCACCATTCACATTAGCATAACAATGCTTGGCTTTAAAACTATCAGCTGTCGCCTCCTTCATTTCCTGTTCATATTGCTCTGGATATGGCTCTGATAATAAACTTCCGGTTGGAATATAAGGAAATATTTGATCATAACGCAAAGTTTGAGTCGCACTGACTCGACGATGGATATGGGAACGATTAAATAATTCGGTTTTATCTAGACCGGATGCGGCCAATAATTCACGTACACTTTGGATTGTTTCATGATGATAATTGGCAACCCTTTGTTTTTTATTTTCAACGACCAAGCCAGCAGTATACTTTGGATTTTGAGTAGCAATCCCCGTGGGACATTTATTTTTATTGCATTCAAATGATTGGATACAACCCAAGGCCAACATCATAGCCCGGGCGCTATTACAAAGATCTGCACCTAAAGCCAAATTTTTAATAATGTGAAAACCGGTATATACTTTTCCACTCGCAATCACTTTAATATCTTTTTTATAGAGAAAAAAAACTAACCCATACATGACTGTAGGATTAAATAAATGTAATGCTCAAAAGTCTAGCACAGATTAGGAATTTGACATGGAGAATGAAGGGACTAAAAAAGAATGGAGGGGGAATGAAGGAGTTAAAAAGAAATCATATTAATGAAAGATTTCTTATCCTCCCTCTAAAAATTGAAAGGTCTCGCTCTATACTCGTGATACTTGGAAATGCAAGGTTTCGTATTCACTCAAAATACGTCATTCCCGAAGTTCTTTATCGGGAATCTATCGAGAGAAATGGATCCCCGATAAGAGACCTCGGGGATGACGTCAATTATTTTTTTCTGCAAATTGAAGTAGCTTGGGTATATAGTTTAATACCAGTCCCTCTTAAATTACAATATCCGCCTGGATTTTTAGCTAAATATTGCTGGTGATACTGTTCCGCATAATAAAAATCAGTGGCAGGTTTGATTTCCGTTGTAATTTTTCCAAATCCCTTAGCCGTGAGTTGTTTCTGATACTGTTGTTGGCTATCTTGAGCGGCTTTTAAATCGGCTTCTGAATAAGTATAAATAGCCGAACGGTATTGACTACCCCGATCATTACCTTGACGCATACCCTGGGTGGGATCATGTTCTTCCCAGAATAATTGTAATATGTTATCCAAACCCAGCAATTTAGGATCATAAACAATTAAAACCACTTCTGTATGTCCGGTATAACCGGTACAAGTCTCTTCATATGTTGGATTAGGGGTAAATCCACCTGCATATCCGACAGCCGTCGTATAAATTCCGGGTTGTTGCCAAAATAAGCGTTCGACACCCCAGAAACAGCCCATGGCAACTACAATTTGCTGACAATTATCCGGAAAATCATCTTTTAAACGACTACCCAACACATAATGTTGATTATCTAATGGCATGGCCGTTATTCTTCCCGGTAACGCTTCTTCTGGCCTTACCATTTCCAATTGTTTATGAAACATAGTTTGAACTCCGTTTTTTAGGTTTAAAACTGTCAACCGTAAACTAGCCACTGCAAACAGATATCAGTATATTCTAATACTTGACTATACACCTATGTCTCTGTAACAATGACTGCTTTCTGCCATAAAATGTAGGTGCAATATGTCAAAAATCCAACTCAATAATCATTATAATCTAAACAAGGATGAAGACTATAAAATCTGGCGTGATAAAAAACTCCAGGTTTATCCCATGACCTTAGGCGACATTGTGGTTGAGTTAAAGGACCCTAAACAACTCACTCCAAGCGAAAAAAGCAAAATGGATGACATAATGGATAAAACCAATATGGTCATCTATACCAGCCATTATGGCGATAGCGAAGATAAAGATATTGTGCGGAGACTCGGTGCACAATTCGGTGTTACCTCACTGGATCACAATGAATGTGCTGACGACGACGCCATTACATCACTGCAAATCAACAAAGAAGGTTTACACGACTATTATATCCCTTATAGCAATAAACCCATTAGCTGGCATACCGATGGTTATTACAACCGCTTGGATGAACAAATTTATGCTTTACTACTGCATTGTGTCAGACCAGCAGCATCAGGTGGTGAAAATGAGTTAATGGATGCTGAAATTGCCTATATTTTATTGCGTGACGAAAATCCTGACTACATTACTGCTCTAATGCAAGATGATGCCTTTACTATCCCCAAAAATGTTATTGATGGGGAATTAATTCGCCCCGATCGCAGTGGCCCGGTATTTATGTTTGATGAAAATCAGAAACTGCATATGCGTTATTCCGCTCGTCAACGTAATGCGATTTGGAAAGATGATGAAATAACCCTAGCTGCTGAACAGGCATTAAGAAAAATAATGCAAGATGCTAAAGAGTATATTTTAAAAGGCACTCTAGACTCAGGTATGGGCTTGGTGAGTCGCAATGTATTGCATACCCGAAGTGCCTTTGATGAACCAAATGAATCGGCACGTTTACTCTACCGCGGTCGGTACTTCGATAAAATAGCTTGATTAGTGGTTAGTGGCTAGTGGCTAGTGGTTAGTGGTTAGTGGTTAGTGGTTAGTGGCTCATTATGGCGTTTTCGGGGTCGGAGTCAATTTACGACCAAACTTTATGTTAATTCAGTCTTAAGTTTATTGAGATGAAGCAGGTGCGATCTTTACTCCGACCCCATGCTTAATTAGTTTAAGACTAAATTATCTCGATGAATCAGTTCTTCTTCATCAATATAGCCTAATATTTCCTGAATTTTATGACTGGGCTGACGCATAATTTTTTTGGCTTCAGTATGGTTATAATTACTTAGACCCCGTGCAATTTCTTGGTTATTTTCATCCACACAGCTGACCATATCTCCCCGTTCAAATTTACCAGATACCTTGGTTACACCGATAGACAATAAGCTCGAACCTTTATTTTTTAAACGATCCACAGCCCCTTTATCAAGGGTTAATTTACCACGCATTTGTAAGTGACCAGCCAGCCACTGTTTTCTAGCCAATAAAGGTGCTTGATCGGGTAAAAATAGAGTGCCATGCTCTTCACCTTTAATCAGTTTACATAGAATCTTATCTTCTCGTCCTGAAGCGATAATAGTTGCAGCCCCAGAACGGGCAGCGACGCGAGCAGCTCTTAATTTGGTGGCCATTCCACCGCGTCCTAACATACCTTTGCTATCACTGGCCATATTGTCCAAAGCTTTATCATTAGCCTGAACTTGGTTTAATAATTGTGCCTGAGCATTTTGGCGAGGATCACTATCAAACATGCCTTGTTGATCGGTTAGAATAACCAATAAGTCAGCTTCAATTAGGTTGGCTACTAATGCCGCCAAGGTATCATTATCCCCAAACTGAATTTCTTCCGTCACCACGGTATCATTTTCATTCACTACGGGAATAGTCCCCAATTGCAATAAACGCAAAATTGTTGAACGAGCATTTAAATAGCGAGTGCGATCAGAGAGATCTTCGTGAGTAAGTAAAACTTGAGCGGTATGTCTATCGTATTGGCGAAAGCCCGATTCATAAGCCTGTACCAGTCCCATCTGACCAACTGCTGCAGCGGCTTGTAAATCAAACAATTGAGTAGGTCGAGTCTTCCAATGTAAACGTTTTAAGCCTTCTGCAACCGCTCCGGAAGAGACCAGAATAATTTCTATTCCCGCATGACTTAGCTCAGCCATTTGTTTTACCCAAGCTAAAATTGCCGTCTGGTCCAACCCCGAGCCGTCATTAGTTACTAGGGCGCTACCTATTTTAACCACCAATCGTTTGGTTGATTGTAAGGAATCTCTGGTATAGTTTTCAAACATTATAATTTTTGTGTTAATTCACTAAGGTATTAAATAATTTTGCCGGTCACCGGATCATAGGTTCCTTGGTGAACTTCCTGCTCTTGTTCAGTATTTTCTTGCTGGTCAGATTGTTTTTGTTTTTTAATATAATCCATGATGGCAAAACAAAGTTCTTTGGTGCCTTCTTTATTCATGGCGGAAATCGCATAACAGGGACCTTGCCAATCCAATGCCTGAATTATTTCATCAAGTCGCGCTTGCCTTTCTTCATCATCCAATAAATCCACCTTATTTAATATCAGCCAGCGTGGTTTATTGGTCAATTTCTCGCTAAATTTTTGCATTTCCAGCTCAATAGCCTTAAATCCCGCTACCGGATCACTGGCATCATTGGGAACGACATCTAATACATGCAAAAGCAATCCAGTACGAGATACGTGTTTTAAAAACTGAATTCCCAAACCGGCACCTTCGGCAGCACCTTCAATGATTCCAGGAATATCCGCTATCACAAAACTTTGGTGCGGTACCAAGCCAACCACTCCTAGGTTAGGATGCATTGTGGTAAAAGGATAGTCAGCCACTTTCGGCTTGGCCGAAGAAACCGCTCGAATCAAAGTCGATTTACCTGCATTAGGCAAGCCTAATAAACCCACATCTGCCAGCACTTTTAATTCAAAATTAAGCTCTCTTACTTCGGCTGGCGTGCCGGCGGTACATTGTCTGGGTGCCCGATTGGTACTACTTTTATAACGGGTATTCCCCAAGCCATGAAAACCGCCTTTGGCGACTAAAAGACGCTCACCATCTTCCACTAAGTCCCCTAAAGGTTCACCGGTTTCTTTATCCGTAACGATGGTTCCAATAGGAACTGGGACAATCAGATCTTCTCCACTTCTACCGGTTTTTTCTTTACCTTGACCGGGTTGACCGTTCTGAGCCTTAAAAAAACGTTTGTGCCGAAAATCAGAAAGCGTATTTAGACTATGCGTTGCTTCTAGAAAAACACTGCCACCGTCACCGCCGTCACCACCATCGGGACCACCAAAGGGTATATATTTCTCACGGCGAAAACTTACTATACCGTTCCCACCTTTTCCGGATTCCACCTTAACCGATGCTTCATCTACAAATTTCATGGCTTTTACTTAATCGTGTTTTACTTTATGTTACAAATTTCAACTTTCTTAATTAGCCTGGTGCCAATTTAAAAGAGTTAAATACGGGGGAAGGGAGTGGACCAAATAAAAAAGGCTCCGCCAACTGTCGTTAACGAAGCCTTTCCATAACCTTTTTCCCTGAAGAATCATTCCATCAGGTATATCAATACTAAGTTTAGCGTCTGTTTATTCAGCAACTACACTTACAAATTGACGATTTTTAGGTCCTTTAGTTTCAAAAACAACACGACCAGCTGTTTTTGCAAATAAAGTATGGTCTTTGCCCATACCAACATTTACACCAGGATGAACCTTAGTACCACGTTGGCGAATAATGATGTTACCACCTTCAACAACTTGACCACCAAACTTCTTAACACCTAAACGTTTCGATACCGAATCGCGTCCATTACGCGTACTACCACCAGCTTTCTTATGAGCCATTTGTCAATCCTCTGTTCTAAATTAAGTGTTTTCTAGTTAAACACTTTTAGGAAATTATTAAATTAATCTACAAATTCAACACTGATTACGGCTTAAGCGGTAATTTTGTCAATTTTGATTTCCGTATAGTCCTGACGATGTCCCGCTTGTCTGCGGTAATGCTTCCGACGTCTGAATTTAACAATTTTAATTTTCTTTCCACGGCCATGCGCAGTAACAGTAGCAGTTACCTTGCTACCATCAAGCATTGGAGCACCGATTTTGATATCATCACCATCAGCAACCATAAGCACTTCATTTAAATCTACACTACTACCTGCTTCAGCATTTAATTTTTCAACACGAAGAGTTTCACCTTCGCTAACTTTATACTGCTTACCGCCGGTTTTAATTACCGCGTACATATCAATCTCCAAAAACTCTGCAACCGTTCGTAACCATTTGATTTAATGACCGCAATCATTAAATAAAAATCTATTCTATTGCCAATTGTTAAGGCAATTATTCCAATCCAATAATTCTGGATGAAGCACCTGCTTGAAATAATTTTTATTTCTCTACCTTAATAATAGAGCGATACTTCAAAGGTACTAAATTTAAGAGCGGAGATTCTATCCGTTTTGTTATAGCTTTGTCAATTCATTTCCGACAAAGTTAATCAAAAAAAAGGAAAAAATGCTAAAATGACAGAAATATGATGAATTTATCAAAAATATCCTTGACAGAAATTGATTCTGTCCATAGCATTCACCGAGCAATTGCATATTTTAACAAATTAGTACCTTCTAAGATAGATGATGAAAATTGAAGACGTTTTCAAGTTAATCGAAACCGATATGGATCGGGTGAATCGATTTATCCAAAAAAGCTTACACTCTGAGGTTGTGCTTATCAACCAGGTCAGCCACTATATTATTAATAGTGGAGGAAAGCGCCTGCGGCCGATACTCGTGCTTTTAAGTGCTAATGCGCTTAATGATTCATCACAAAGTTCGGCCGATGAAGATATTAAGTTGGCAGCTATTATCGAATTTATTCATACCGCCACGCTTTTACATGATGATGTGGTTGATGAATCTGAATTACGCAGAGGTAAAAGTACCGCCAATGATCTTTGGGGCAACGCCGCCAGTGTATTAGTTGGTGATTTTCTCTACTCCCGTGCTTTTGAAATGATGGTCAGCATAAATAAAATGCGTATTATGGAGATTTTGTCTCATTCGACCAATACAATTGCTGAAGGTGAGGTATTACAACTTCTCAATTGTAATGATGCTTCTACCACTGAAGAACGTTATTTAGAAGTTATCCATTGTAAAACAGCAAAATTATTTGAATCCGCAGCCCAGCTAGGAGCCGTGATCAATAACTCATCTCAACAAGTCGAAGATGCCTTTGCCAAGTTTGGTATGCATTTAGGCACTGCTTTCCAACTTATCGACGATGTTTTAGATTATAGTGCCAGTAGCGAAGAAATGGGTAAAAATGTCGGTGATGATTTAGCCGAAGGCAAACCCACTCTGCCATTAATTTATGCCATGCAAAATGCATCGGCGGAACAAAGTCAAATGATACAAGAAGCGATTGAACAAGGTGGATTGGATAAAATTGATGAAATTACTCAGACCATACAAGAGAGTGGTGCCTTAGACTATACTCGTCAAATTGCTCGTCAAGAAGCCGATCTCGCCATTCAGACATTGGAAAATATTGACGATTCTGAATATAAACAAGCCTTAATTTGTTTAGCCAATTTTTCTGTTGAGCGGGCCTTTTAAGCCCACTCTAAGAAATACCTTTCAATCGAATTACATCGAAAAGTTTTTAATTTCTGAAAAGTCGCTAGTGCAAGGACCATTATAACCTCTGACCGCTATGGCATAGCTATTTCCACTGCTTAATTGGAAAGTATGGCCAGTATTGCTTTCCATATCTACATAATTAACATTTTCAAGGCTTGGATAAAAGGCATAATAAATACGGTGGGAAGGATAGCTGCTAGTAGTAATATTCACTGATATTTGATCGCCATCAACCGAATAGCTGAATTCCGGCTTTTCATTGTGGTTAGCATCATCGCCACAAATGGTGTCCGATATCCAGTCTGCAAATCGAGAAACTCTGGCATAAACTCCAGGGAGGTTGGGCCTGGCACAACCTATGCCATAACTAACAACCCCCATCTGCTCAATCGTTCCATTATTATTGACCACTAAAGGGCCACCACTATCGCCTTGACAGGAATCTTTTCCACCTTCAGTAAACCCTGCACAAACCATTGTTTCGTCGGGAGCAGCCCCCTCCCCTAATGCGGTTTGACATTCTGCTAAATTAACTAATGGCAAATCCACTTCCCGTAACTCTGGAGAAGGCTCACCACCTTCTGTAGTTAGTCCCCAACCAATTACAGTACTAATAGTTCCATCAGCAAAAATAAAATCATCATAGGTCATTCCCACTAACTTGATATAACTTCCTGTCACCGGTAGAGCCAGTTTAATTAAAGCAATATCACCGCCATTAGAATGCATTTCAGAATGAGTATGGTTTAATACGTCTTCATAATTAGGATAGTCAGGATGCACAACCGTTTTTTTAATATCAACCACAGTTCCTAAACCACTATTCAGATCATTATCATTAAACCAAATACTGGTAGGACTGCCACTCGCTATTCCATATGGACTTGCCGTTACACAATGAGCAGCAGTCAAAACCCATTGGGAATTTAACAGTGAACCACCACAAAAACTACCATCAGCAGCAGTATATCCATAAAATACTTTGTATTTACTCTGCAACAACCCAACCATCCAGGGATATGTGTTATCCGGTACCTCAGTACCATTAACAATTCGGATGTTTTTATTAACACCATCGGGAATTTCTGTTGCCTGAATACTTCCGGTTGCTCCCCAAAGAATAGTAAAAATAGAAATAAAAAATGCACTAAATATTTTTCTACTTGTATAAGGATTTTTCATCCCATTCCCCTTTCTAATCATCCCAATTAGCAATTGACCTATATTACAGCATATTTTTTTGAAAAAATATGTAGGACTGCTCTTACGAAATAATAAACTTATAACTTAAATACTGCTACCAGTGTTTTTAATTGCTCTGAAACTTCATTTAAAGATTGTAAAGCCTCTTTCACCTGTTGGCTGGTTTGTGCCGTGGTTTCTGCAATTTCAATAATATTATCCATATTTGAATTGATAGTACCACTGGTTTGAGTTTGATTTAAAGAGGCTTTAGCAATATATTGATTCATTTCATTAATACTGATAACCGCAGTAACGATCTGATTTAAGGTATCATTGGCCTTATTCGCATTCCCGACGGTTTCATTGGCTTGTTCTTTACTACGCTTCATGACCTCTATCGCTTGTCTTGAGGCATATTGAAGCTTTTCTATGGTTCCCTGGATTTCCTGGGTAGATTCTTGAGTTTTACTGGCTAAAGTCCTAACTTCATCCGCAACGACCGCAAATCCTCTTCCTTGTTCTCCTGCCCGTGCCGCTTCTATTGCCGCATTCAGTGCGAGTAGATTGGTTTGTTCTGCAATTCCCTTAATCACTTCGGCAACCGAACTAATATTTTCGACATCATGACCTAAAACATTAATCACTTCTGTGGCCTGTTCCACATCATTCGCTAAATATTGAATAGATTGTATGGTTTGACTAACAATTTCTTGACCTCGCTTAGCCGAGCTATCGGCTTGTTGAGCGGAATCAGAAGCTGACTCGGTTTTAGTTTCCATTTCCTGAGATGTGGTCAGCATTTCTGACATCGCTGTACCAACCTTGTCTGTTTCTAAGCGCTGAATTTCAACTCCTTGGGTATTTTTTTCCATTAATGAAGCCATATGAGCAGTTTCCGATCCTAATTGTTCCACAGCCTCATTAACCTTTACGAACGCCACATGAATTTTTTCGACAAAAGTATTAAATCCCCGACTCAAACGACTAATTTCATCGTTACCTTGAACCTCTAATTGCTGGGTTAAATCGCCTTCACCCTCGGCAATATCATTTAATGCGGCAACAACCTGGCACAAAGGTTTATTAATTGAGACAAAGATTATTACGGCAAAGAGTCCACCAAAGGTAACCCCCAAAATCGCAAAAAACATAACAAATTTACTAATATTTTCCGTATTGTCTAATAGGGTATTTCCCGTATCGGAAATTTCCTTACTTAATAAACTACTAATCGTATTTAATTTTTTCTCAATTCGGGCAATTTGAGGACCAATTTCAGCGCGCACTAAATAATGATCCTGATAGGCTTTTTCACTGCCATGAACCTTAAATAGATTCACCAGTTCTTTTTCATATTCTTCAACTAATGGGTTTAATTGCTCATAGGCTTCACTCTGTTCAAATGTGAAAATGTCTTCATAATTATTTAATTCGATGACCATTTTTTTTATTTTGTCGAGATAAAGAAAAGTATTAGAGCGGTTAGCTTCCCCTTTAAATGCAACATAAGCCCTTAACCCCGATACAACCAAAGAGGTCGAATAACGCATATCATAAAATAATTTAATTAATTCTTTACGCTCCTCTGATTGCTCTTCCTCTTCTTCAGAATTAAGCATTTGGGCAATTAAGCCAAACATTTGGATCGCCTTGGGATTGATAGTTTGATTGGCCAGACGCAATGCAGGGATATTTTTCATGGGATCTTCAGAAAGCATAATGATCTCATCTTTATAATTAGAAAAGCTCTCTAGATCGGTTTTGACTTCTTTTACTATCGCCGCATAATTGGGATTATTCTGAATTAGAGGATAATTGCTCAATTGCTGATATTGTTGTCCAATAATAGCAAGGTATTTTTCATAGGCTTGTTTATGAATGGCTTCTTTCGTTAGTAGGTAAAAGCCCATACTACCCACCGCATTTTTAACATTAATATTTAATATCCCAGCAGATTCTACAACTGGTTGGATATCATTGACCATAATTGAAATGTCTTTTTCTATACTTCGAAACGCCGAAATAGCCATTATGGTAATAAAGAGCAACATGACGATGGCTCCACCAAAAGCAAAAACCAGTTTTTGTTTAATGCTGAAAATAGAAAAATACTTAAGCATTTTATCCTCCCAATAAATTCCCCCCCTATTTAATTATCTGTATGAATCTACTAGTAAGTATAGACAGCAGTTGTCAAACTTTCTGGATCGCTTTTAACACACATTTAAAATTTTTCGATTGGATAATTTTTACTTAAACTATTTAATCACATTGTGTGATTATCTAAGACAAGCGATTTATTTTATAAATCATAATATCTAGAATTCATATTAAGTCATTAAAACAGTATTTTAGGAATAACAATAAATAACATCAATCAACCCTTAATTATTTATAAAAAATGATTACATTTAGGTAAAAATTGTGTATTTTAGTCAAATAAAAAAAATAAACTCCAGAACCAGAAAAAACCTATAAAAATAAATTTTTGAAAGGAGGATTTTCTTAATGATCTATACACACAAACATCCGGCATTACTTATTATCGGAGCCATAATGCTTGCTATTGGTATTGGCACCAGTACTGGCATGATGAATGGCCTGATCGAATATTTAAGTCTTAAAAAAGTCGTCGGAGAAATGGAAACCATGTCCCTGACTTTTGGCGTAATTGCCGTATTGGCTGGACTATGGCACATGTTTGGTCGTCATGATAAAGGCAGTCAATTAGATTACTATGGCTCAACCATTGCGGGTGCCATGTTCATTCTACTGATTGCTATGTTGATAAAATGGTTTGTTGCACCTGAAGTAGCCGTAATTAGTAAAAGCTTTGGAAAAATTGGTGACACCGGTAAATACCTACATAAACTCATGGGCCTAAATTATGTCGTACTCGGTATTTTGGCAGGAATCATCGTCGTCAATGTCTTTAAAGTTCCCCATTGGGCAGAAAATGGTGTCAGACTATCTCGTTTAGGTCTTAAAACCGGTGTCATATTATTGGGAACCTTATATAGTATGGCAGAACTGGCTAAGTTAGGCCGCCTATCAGTCGTTATGATTGGCTTTTTCGTCCTAGGCTCAGTCGGTATCGTCCTATGGATGGGCGCACGACGTAAGATTCCCAATTCTATGGCCGGGGTTTTATCTGCAGGAATGGGGGTATGTGGTGTTTCTGCAACGGTGGCGGCCTCACCGGTGGTACAAGCCAAATCCGTAGAAATTGCTTACACTATTGGTACCATTTTATTATGGGGAATTGGTTGTATGTTTCTTTTCCCCGTGGTTGGACAATTACTGAATATGGGGCCGGTTCAATTTGGTGCCTGGTCAGGAACCGGTATTTTAAACTCAGCGCAAGTCGCTGGTGCAGCCCTCGCCTTTCAACCCGATGGCATCGAAACCTTAAAAGTTGCCGAAATTTTCAATATTACTCGCGTGCTATTTTTACCCATTATTGTTTTATGGTTAGCCGTTTGGTATGTTAAACGAGAAGAAAATGCTACCCAGATCAATATTGGTAAAGTAATAATTGGGAAATTTCCCATGTTTGTTTTAGGATTTATCCTAATGTTTGCCCTTTCATCTACCGGTATTTTTGCTCCAGCCAATCACTATAAAGGTAAATACTTTGACAATAATATTCCTGAAAATAAATTATTAAAAGAGGAAGAACTCAGCCTATTAAATAACGAATTTCAGAAAGTTCAACGTGTTGATAGAAAAGAAGCATTAACCCGTTTAATTGAGCAACGTAAAGTTACCTCTATCGATGATGATGCCGTATTACGAGGCCTGGTTAATGCCAAAGTCGTTTCCAAAGAAGCCAATGAAGTCTTAAAAAAGGCCCATAAATCGGTGCGTCATACTGCCAAAAAAATCAAAAAATTTCGGCAATTTATTACCTGGTTATTTGCCTTTGGTTTAGTTGGCCTGGGAATGCAAATTACGCTAGCAGCCATTAAACAAGCCGGTGGACAACCGCTTATCATTGGTGGCGTAGTTGGCAGCTTAAAAGCCGTCCTATCTCTAGTGGTCGTTATGATGTTTGTTACCGAAACGATATAATCCAAGGAAATAATAATGAATGATGAAAAACCAAAGTTTCTTCGCGGTTCAGCCCTTTCTATCTTTTCCAGTGATCGGATGGAAGATTTAATTGCTCTTGTTTGTGCCTTAATCATTGCCCTTGGCGTATATATTTTTGTCTAGGGGACAATAAATTGTCAACAACAGGGGTGGAATCAAAACCACCCCAAACCTTAACGATATGAATTATTTTTCAAATATATTATTAGCCAGTCACAATACCTGCGGCGCTACTGCAGCAGAAAATTTAGCCCTGGAAATAGCCAAACAGTATCAGGCCAGTATTAAACACTTAATTATTGTTCCTGAATTTTGGCGATGGATGACCGGCGATGATTGGTTAAATAATGCCAGAACTCAAGCCGAATATGGGGATTATCTTGAGTCTGAGCTGGAGCGTGAAATTATTGACCATATCGAGCGTCTGGAAAAAATCATGTTGGCAGACGACATCGATTATAGCTATATCGTGGCTAAAGGCCCCCCAGATAAAGTGTTAATTGAAAAAACTAATCAAGGAAATTATGATTTAGTCATTATTGGCAGTTCACGCCCTAAAGGAGTGGACGGTTTAAACTCAAAGCTTTTGACTAAATCGCTACCACAACAGCTTCAGATCCCTCTATTAATATGTCCTTACCCAAAAGATTGCTGAATCATGAGTCATGAAATCAAAAATCAAGATGACCAGGCCTGGGTTAGCATTGATAGCTCATTATCCATGTCTGAGGTTAAACAGTTCTGTGATGATATAGAACGCTTATTTCGTATCAATCCTTTTTTAGAATTTAATAATATTAAAGCACTAGAAACCGGGGAAATTATTTTAACCGGCAAAAATCTCAGTAATGATCAAGCCTTTGACCTTAAGGCCCATAAACAAACTATCCCAAATGGTTATATAATCAACTATAATCAAGGATTAAAACGTTCCACCACCATAACAATTAACCCAACGCCAAATGGTACTCAAATTAAAATTTTGGATGACTATAGCGGAATTTCTGAATCAGAGCGTAATAACCGCCTTAATGAAGTGGATAAAAGCCTCACAGCTTGGGGAACAGCCATACAGAAGTATTTAGCATCCTGGCAACGTTGGTCAAGTTATTCTCTATGGCGCTGGTATAAGCAGCGAATTTGGTTACCGATGAAACCTTCGGCAAGAAGAATTTCTTGGATGCTAATTAATATCACGGCGCTAGAATTTGTCGCTTTTTTAATGGTTTTTACTATTTTCTGGCTGGAATTGGATCGCTATTTTGGATTATAAGGAATAAAAGCTCAACTGAGCCTAATATTTAGTTTAGTCGTTTCATTATATGTCGATATATAAAAAACACCCCAACTACAACAGGTGTCGCTAATAACCATGCCATGCCGTTTAGAGATTCAAAAACTAAACCAAAAGAAGCGATGAAAATAACGGCGAATATAATGGCCATTAAAATTAAAAAATGTTTCAAATCACTATGCACTCTGAATTTCCTTTAACCCCAAATGATTAAATTAAAACATAGGATTCATTAGAATACTTACTTATTATTTCTTATATTCCAGCATTAAAGATACTGAATCGGCAAAACGTAAAGCATGGGGCTTATCGATTTCAACCTGAGCAAAGATAATCTTCTCTTCTTGTTTAATAATGGCGAGAATATCTGCTGCCATTTTTTCGAGTAGATTATATGAGGTATTTTCTACCAATTCGATGATGCCCTTAGTGAGTACTTTATAATTGTAGGCATCGTCAACGGCATCGGATTGTGTTGAATTTCCAGCGTCATAGCGCATTAAGACATTAATCACAATATCCTGTTTCTTGATTCGTTCTTCTTCGTTAAAACCAATAAAGGTACGCAGGCGTAAGTTTTTAATTTTTATGGTTGCAATGTCTGGATTCATCAGAATCGTATCCTTATCGTATCAAATTTAAAAACTCAGTACGGGTCGCTGGATCATGCCGAAAACTGCCTAACATCATTGAGGTAGTCATGAGTGAATTTTGTTTTTCCACACCACGCATCATCATACATAAGTGTTTAGCTTCAACAATCACACCCACACCAGCTGCACCGGTAACATCTTGAATGGTATCGGCAATTTGTTTGGTCATATTTTCTTGAATTTGTAAACGACGAGCATACATATCCACGATCCGAGCAATTTTTGACAAACCGATGACTTTTCCTTGCGGAAGATAGGCAACATGACAGGTTCCTATAAAGGGTAGTAAATGGTGTTCACATAAAGAATAGACTTCAATATTTTTTACCAAAACCATTTCGTCATTATTGGATTCAAAAATAGCGCCATTAACCACATTATCAAGATTTTGTTCGTATCCCCGGGTTAAAAACTGAAATGCTTTTGCAGCCCTTTCTGGGGTATCTTTTAAACCATCTCGGTTTAGATCTTCACCGATGGAATTAATAATTTGGGCAAAATTTTCTTTCATAAATATTTCCATGTCATATCGTTTTATACCACCCAGCATATAAATTTTTCACATAATAAAACATTTAAGACAAAAAATATATTTAAAACTAAGCAGTTAGTTTAGCTTTTTGCAGTTTAGAATAGGCATTTAATAAGGACTGTTGTAATTGGAATCCCTCCAATTCAAGTCCACTATCGGTTAATCCTGCAAAATGTTGAGTACCTTCGATTAATGCGCTACAAAATGAAACTTGTTTTTTACCATACAAGTTTTGTAAAGCAGTTTGGTATCGCTGTTTATTTCGATCGGGATCCAACTCCAAATTGAGTAATGCAACTAAAGTCTGATAGAATTTTTCTCGCTGTTCAGATAGTTGTTCCATTTCCAAACACCATTGTGACCATTCCAAGGCTAACTCATAATCCTTGATAGAAAGTGCCAACATTGCTTTGAGTTCACCCAGGCGTAAACTCGCCCAAGCACTATCTGGATCAGGAGCAATTCCCAATAACTCACTAATCGGATGATGTTCGCTAAAACCAGTTTGTTCCAGTTTTTCTAATAAATCACCACGTTGTTGCAGATTTAGTTTAGATAAGTTGAGGATAGATTCACGGAACTCAAGTCCTTCATTATTATTCTGCCAGGTTAATTCTTCGACGGGATAAATCTCAGACATCCCAGGAACCAAGATTCGGCAAGCTGGAACACCTAAATGCTCATAATCACTAATATATAGCTCAAAGCCCATATCTTCGATTTTCTGAGCTAGATAGTTAAACTGTTTTTCATTGTTACCTTCAAAATCCCAAAACACAAATTCATAATCAGCGTTTTGCTTAAAAAAATCAAAGCTAATCAGACCACTTGAATCGATAAAATGAGTTTCCAAATTAACCGCTTCGGCGACTGCCTGATTATCGAAACTGGGCTGATGAAATCCATCTAAGGAATCCAAACGACGCCCCTGAAGTAGCTCGGTCATCGTCCGTTCTAAAGCGACTTCAAAATTAGGATGAGCACCAAAAGAAGCCAGACAGCGCCCACTTCCGGGTTCAATCATAGTTACATTCATCACTGGAAACTCACCACCTAGAGATGCATCTCGTACCTGAATAATAAATCCTTCTTGTTCTAATTCTTGTTTGGCTTTCTGCACCGCTGAATATTGATTGACAATTTCATCCGGAACCAGCGGTAGAGCAATAAACTCAGCAATAATTCGATTTTTGACATAGCGTTCAAAAATTTCTGATAGAGCTTGGGTGCGTGCTTCATATTTAGTATTGCCGGCCGACATTCCATTGCTCACATACAGATTGCCAATAATATTTACTGGAAAAAAGACGGTCGCACGACTACTATATTCCATAAAGGGTAAGGCACAGATACCACGCGCAACATTGCCTGAATTGGTATCAATTAATTGAGTTAACGGAATATCACCAGTGGGGTTATAAAATTCCCATAAATGCTCATTCAGTAAGCCAGCCGGCAGTTCATAATTGTTATTTCCAATCGCAAACCATTGTTCATTAGGATAGTGCACAAAATTGCCTTCGGCAATTTGTTTACCCAAGAAAAAGTCAGCAAAAAAATAGTTGCAACTTAAGCGTTCAAAAAATTCTCCAAGCGCACTAGCCAGACAGGCTTCACGACTGCTACCTTTGCCATTGGTGAATAATAAAGGACAATTTTTATCGCGAATATTAACGGAATAAATATGACTGACAGGATTTAGCCAGAGCACTTCTTCAATATCGAAACCTAAGTCTTTTAAACGTTGTTGCATACTAGCAATAGAAACTTCTAAAGCTTCGTCCTTTCCTTTGATGTAAGTTTTCATGGCTTCCTAAAAAGTTGTTCTGAATATTGGTAATGTATATTACAAATGACTTAATATAGATGAATCAAATCTTAAAGACAAAATAAAAATGGACACAATTAACGAATTAATGGAACAAAGTCATGTGGGTTTCGGCACCAGCGGTGCGCGCGGCCTAGTGACTCAAATGAGTGATCGAATCTGCTATAGTTATACCTTGGGATTTATCCAGCATCTGATTCAAAGCAAACAATTGAATGGTGCCAAACAAATTGCCATTGGTGGTGATTTACGACCCAGTACACCAACGATTATGACAGCCTGTAGCAAAGCTATTGTGGACAGTGGTTTTGATGTTATCAATTGTGGTTTGTTGGCTTCTCCCGCAATAGCCTTATACGGAATTGAACAAGGAATTCCGACCATTATGGTGACTGGCAGTCATATTCCTGATGACCGCAATGGAATCAAATTCAATACTCCACTGGGTGAAATTTTAAAAACGGACGAACAACAAATTCGTACCCAACAAATTATCATTCCAGATGGTCTTTTCGATAGTGATGCTTGTTTTATCAACGATGACTATACGATGCCTGACGAAAACTTACAGGCCCAAGAAAATTATATCCAACGCTATCTGAACTTTTTCCCAGAACAAGCCCTGGCAGGATTACGCATTGGTATTTACCAACACTCCGGAGTGGCCCGAGATCAATTATATGAATTAACCCAAAAGCTTGGTGCAACCGCCATCAGCTTAGGGCGTTCTGAACAATTTATCCCCGTAGATACAGAAGCCATTCGCAGCGAAGATATAAAGTTGGCCAAACAATGGGTTAAAGAACATCAATTAGATGCCATTATATCGACCGATGGTGATGCGGATCGTCCGTTGATTAGTGACGAACAGGGCAACTGGTTTCGCGGTGATGTAGCCGGAATATTGTGTGCGCAATATCTTGCCATTGATGCGATTGCGACTCCAGTAAGTTGTAATACCGCACTGGAAAAATCTCAATTATTTAAGCAAATTGAACGTACTCGTATAGGTTCACCTTACGTGATTAGCGGTATGATCAAACTCTTGACCAATCCAGATATCGCTAAAGTGGGCGGTTATGAAGCTAATGGTGGTTTTTTATTGGCTAATGATATCGAATGTGAAGGCCGTCCCCTTGCTAAACTCCCGACACGTGATGCGGTTATTGTTTTATTTGGCTTAATTCATCAAGCTAAGCTCAAACAACAGAGCCTATCTTCACTGGCAGATAGCTTGCCAAAACGTTTCACTTATAGTGATCGCCTTAAAGAATTTCCACAAGCGAAAAGCCAGAAAATTTTACAACGTTATGCCAACAATGAAGCCGGAAAAATAAAATTTCAACATGATTTTGCCGAACTACAATCAAAAGTCATCGCCATTGATAATACCGATGGTGTACGTTTTAGTATGGCCAATAGTGAAATAATTCACTTTCGTCCCTCAGGTAACGCACCAGAATTTCGTTGTTATAGTGAAGCCGACAATATGCAACGGGCAGAGGAAATTAATCAATATTGCCTAAACAAACTAAAAGAACTTTGAGCATTAACTCCTATACCTATACCGCTTTGTTTTGTGAGGAAAACATTTGGTTACTCGCCAAATCCTTGCATACAGAGGGGTTGCCTCTAGAAAGTATGCAGGTTTTATTTTTGTCCAATCCCGCTAAGCAGATTGTTCTTTTCGATCAGAAGTCAGTCCCTTTAGGTAAAGCCGTGGTATGGGACTATCATGTCATTCTATGGGCTAAGACCACTAAAAAATCACTCATTTTTGACTTTGACAGCCGCTTACCTTTTCCCTGTCCCGCCAGTCAGTATGTTCATTCCAGCTTTCCTAATCCTCAAACATTACCGGAAAAATTTCACTTTTATATTCGTCAAATACCAGCAGCAAACTATTTACAGCAGTTTTATTCTGATCGAAAACATATGCAAAACCAAATCCCAGTGGATCAATTTCCTCGTTATAAAGCTATTCAGGCCAATCCCACTTATTCAGGTATAGCCTTACAGGATTATTGGGATATGGATAAACAATTAGAGGATAAGAGTAAGGTCTACCCTTATACCGAGATTTTCGAGTATTTATAACCAAGCCACCTGAAACCTGCATTCTCAGCTGGATTGGGTATATAACTCAGACTTCACATATTTACCGGGAGCAACTCCCATCACCTTACGAAACATATTGATAAAAGCACTGGGACTGTTATAACCTAATTCAAATGCCAGGCGAGTTACCGACTCACCTTGACTCAGCCGTTCAACCGCTTCCAAAAGACGCAATTGCATACGCCACTCACTAAAATTTAAGCCCGTTTGCTTCATAAATAAACGAGCTAGAGTACGAGAACTAGCTCCCGATTCTTTTGCCCAATGATCCAGGCCACGATTATCCGCTGGATTGGCTAATAAATGCTCGACGACTGGCATGAGTCGTTTATCCCCAGGAAGCGGCAGATTCAATGGCGATTGTTGTAATTGAGCAAGTTCATCTAATATTACTTGCATCACTCGCCATTGCGCAGTGTCCGGTTGATAAATATTATTGATCGCGATGGCTTTTAATATTAACTCTTTTAATAAATTAGTCACCGCAACAACACAGCAGTTCCCTGGCAATTTATCCGTCAATGAGGGATCAACATAAAGAGTTCGAATGGAGGTCAAACCGCAACAAATTACCTCATGTTGCATTTCTGAAGGTAACCAAACCGCCTGGCTAGGAGGTACTACCCAAGTACCAATTTGCGTATTAACCCTTAACACACCTTGAATGGCATATAGCAATTGTGCTCGGGGATGTACATGAGCAGCGACTTTATGAGCCTTGCCAATTTCCACCGACATCGCTAAAACGGGGAGCAAGGGATTCAATACATAACCATATTCAGATGGTTGTAGCAATGTCATTTTATCGAAATTCATATATAAACAATAGCATATACGACATCGCTCAATAATTCCACCACTTCATTAATTAGTAATGATTATCATTTACAAAATATGTTTCTTTTGTTAAAGTAGTTTCAACTCATAAAAAAAAGGAGAATCATCTCATGCAATATTTAATCAACGCTTGGTTAGAAAAAGGAAATCCTGCTTTAAAAATTATCGACCCACAGAGACAAAAAGTCATTAAAGAATTTCAAGGACAAGAACTCGAAGAACTTATTGAACATGGTGATATAGTTCCGGATGAGTTGCAAACCAACAACCCCTCCCAATTAAAATCTATGGTTGATGAATTACTGGGTAATTTTTACCAAGTTCCTAAACCAGTCCTCTACAACAATTGTCCGGCATATCGTTCATTACTCGGCTTAGTAGAAAAAGCAAAGTTTTTTTAATATACATAATAAACACTCCATGGAAGGATAAAACATGATCTAAATACAGGATAGCAATGAGAAATTGCAAAGTGAGCCCGAATCTCCTAAACTCATAGAATATACCCAAGCCACCTGAATCATGCATTTACAGGTGGATTGGGTATAAGCAGATGGACACTAACTAAACTTGTTCGGGTAATCATATATGTCATATATTAAACGTAATTACCGTACCAATCTGGCCATGAAAGGTTTGACTTATCTGGATGGTATGGAAATTAACTGTACCATAATGGATTTATCGACCACAGGGGCTCGGATTGAAATTGGTCCTGGTGAGTTTTTTAGTAATGTCATACCATTTGCTCAAACCATTCCTAGCGACGCCATTATTGATATACGCATTCCCGAAATACATATGGATGGTGAAGTAAAACTTGTCCGCAAAGAGATAAAGAAAGGCCAGCTTTATTTATCAGTGATTTTTTCCAATGTGTTTTTTGGACTAGAAAATGTCCCTTATCGACGCAAAGTTTATCGCAAAAAGTTCAGTTCCTTTGGTCGCTTGACCCTCAATAATACTCACTATGAAATCGTTTGTAATAATGTGTCCACTAAGGGAATGTTATTAGTCTTATTCGATTCAGTCGATGTGGAACCAGATACATTGTTAGAAATAAGCTTTAATCATTTAGACATTCATGGCTCAGCCAAAGTTATTTGGAGCAAACAAACCAAAAAAAATCACACCTGGATTGGCATTGAATATATTCAATTAAATAATCCGGTAAAAGGGATCGCCACTTTCCCCTTAGCTTAAGAGCTATTGCTCTTTTATCATATCACTCAATTTTGACCAATGTTGATGAACTTAGCATCTTTGAATATGTCTAATAGGACTAAAATCTCACAGCTATTTATACCAATTAATATGAAAACAATATTATTAAAAATATTTGTATTCTTTAGTGTGTTTTGTCTTTGCTTAAATACATATGCCAAAGAAATCATCCTACCCGATATTGGAGCTTCCTCCAGTCTGGTCATGTCGGCTTCCATGGAAGAAAAAATAGCCCGTTCGGTAATTCAACAATTACGCGAAAGTCATGGCTTGATCGATGATCTTGAACTCAATCAATATATCGAAAAACTGGGATATAGTTTGGTAGAACAAACTGAAGACGCATTACAACCTTTTCATTTTTTTCTGGTCAACTCCAATCAGGTTAATGCCTTTGCTACTCCAGGTGGAGTGATCGCTGTCTATACGGGATTGATATTAGAAACCGAATCAGAAAGTGAATTAGCCTCCGTTGTCAGCCATGAAATTGCCCACGTCACACAACATCACATAGCGCGTGCCTATGAAAAAGTAACTCAAATGAATGTACCCATGACCCTAGGTGTTTTAGCGGCACTATTACTAGGAGCCGCAGGTGGTGGCGATGCAGGTATTGCGGCGGCGGCCGGACTTTCAGCCATGAGTGCGCAATCTCAAATCGATACGACTCGTTCCAATGAACGCGAAGCGGACCGGGTTGGTATGAAATATTTGACCAAAGCTAACTTTAATCCTTATGGTATGCCAGAATTTTTCCAAAAATTACAACGTAAAAATCGCTATACCGATAAAAGTTATCCTGAATTTTTACGTACTCACCCAGTAACCACCGATCGTATTGCTGAATCCATGGATCGTGCTAAACAATTTCAACAACATCAAAATTTTGTCCAGCATGAAACTGACTATCGTTTAATGAAAGCCAAACTCAAGGTAGTCAATGCCGCCAATAGTAAAAAACTGGTGGATTATTATCGTTCGATGAGTACTCCAGACTCTTTAAAAAATCATCCCGAGTATCATTATGGTTATGCTCTGGCTTTATTAAAGAATCATCAAGTCGACGATGCGATTAACAAATTAAAACAATTGAATAAACACGCCCCGGAAAACTTTTTTTATCTCAATGCACTGAGCCAAGCCTTATCACGTAGTTCCAATCCCAAGCAACACCAAGAGGGATTACAACTCCTTCAGCGGGCTTTAAATAAAAAACCATATGATATTGTGTTATCAGCCAATTATGCTCAAGCCTTAATCCAATTAGAGCGATATCAAGACAGTATTGACTTTATTGAGCAATACAATCAAAATAATTTTTCTCATCCTGAATTTTATCAATTACAGGCCACCGCCTATGGGAAGCTAGGCAAATTACTTCCAGCCCATACTGCCAAAGCCGAATATTTTTATCTCACCGGTCAATATGATGCGGCAATTGGCCAACTTCAAAGGGCTAAGAAAATGGCGCATAACGATTTTTATACTCTGTCAAAAATTGAAGCCAAAATCCAAGAAGTGATAGCCGATAAAGATAAATATAAGATGGATAAGTGAGGCTAGACGAAAAAAAATAGATAAAGATGAGAATAAAACTGCATTTGGTTTTTTCTACACTCTTGATAAAATCAATGATTAATGTATTCTATACCTATTAATATTAATGTATTCTATACTTATTAATTTCAGTTACTCGTGTTATTTAACCAAAATAATAACCTTAAAAATATGAGTTTATACTGTAGAAAAGCTTCCTGATGAAGCAATTTATTAAGCCAATAGTAGTTTTGAGGGGGAACATCTCAAATAAAGTTCTACTAGAACAAAAAATGTCCTCCACTTTAAATATCTATCTTAATTAGCCCAGCAATTTTGGGAAGCGTTCTGATAGAAATTTTATCTCATATCAACTTGAGCAAAATGAGCATAGTGTTGAATTGATTTAGTTACTACAAATTTATGCATGAAAATGCAAGGAGTATTTCTGAATGAAAAGAAGAACTTTTTTACAAGGTACATTAGCATCAGGTGCTATCGCAATGGCCGCTGGTAGTGGTTTATTAGCACCATCAAGCGTGTTAGCTGCCTGGAATAAAGGTGCTTTTGAAGCAAAAGGTCTAAGTGAAGCAATGAAAAATTCGTTAGGAACGGATCAAGTTGCAGACTCCGATAAGATTAAAATTAAAGCTCCTGATATTGCCGAAAATGGCGCAGTTGTTCCTGTAACTGTCACAAGTAATATTGCTGGTACTGAAAGTATTTCTATTTTTGCTGAGCAAAATGCAACTCCTTTATCAAGTATTTTCAATTTAGGTAAAACGACCGAAGGTTATGTGTCTACCCGTATCAAAATGGGTAAAACTTCCAATGTGATTGCAGTTGTTGTCGCTGGTGGCAAACAATTCAAAACTCAAAAAGAAGTTAAAGTAACTATTGGTGGTTGTGGCGGTTAATCAACAACACATTGTTGAGCAAGCTTTTTACCAAAAAATGTACATTTAATGATTATAAAGACAGGAAATTTTTAATATGGCTAAGAGTTCTATAAAAATTCGTGCAAAGCTTAAAGGTGATACGGTTACTGTTAAAGCACTTATTCGTCACCCTATGGAAACTGGTTTACGTAAAGACAAAAAAACTGGAAAAGTTATTCCAGCTAAATTTATCCAAAGTGTTAAATGCGAAACTGGCGGTGCTAGTGTACTAGATGCTGATTGGGGTATTTCAATTTCTAAAAACCCTTACCTATCCTTTAAATTTAAAGGTGCTAAGTCTGGGGATGCAATTAAATTATCCTGGGTAGACAATACGGGCAAGTCTGATTCTACTGAAGGTAAAATCAAGTAAGACCCACAAGTAGGTACACAGATTACAGAATTTAAATTCTGTAATCTGTACTTATTTTAAAAAAGCTTTTTTGCTAACTTTCCATCATAGCCTTAATCTTTTCGGCATTGGGATTTAAGACTATCCCCTTTTCGGTCACAATTGCATCTACCAATTCTGCCGGAGTCACATCAAATGCAGGATTTCTAGCCATTGCACCATTAGCTGCAAAATCATAATCGGCGAGACTTAAAACCTCACTATTATCGCGTTCTTCTATAGGAATATCTCTACCATTAGTGACGGCCATATCAATCGTCGTTGTCGGCGCCGCAACCATAAATTTAATGCCATGGTACCTAGCCAAAATGGCTAGACCAAAAGTCCCAATTTTATTCGCCACATCCCCATTGGCGGCAATTCTATCTGATCCTACAATCACCCATCGAATGGGTTTTTCTGAGTCTTGAGATTCACGCATTATATGGGATGCCGCACCTTCTACTAATAAAGATACTGGGATTTTATCTTGTACCATTTCCCAAGCCGTTAACCGCGCACCTTGCAACCAAGGACGGGTTTCATCGGCATAAACATGTTTGATTTTACCACTATCCCAGCCACTACGAATCACTCCAAGGGCCGTTCCATAACCACCGGTCGCTAAAGCGCCGGCATTGCAATGCGTCAAAACCGCGCAATCTTCTTCAATCAAACTCGCGCCAAATTTTCCCATGGTTTTATTGGCTGCAATGTCCTCTTCATGAATACGCTGCGCTTCTTTTAATAAGATAGGATAAGGGTCCTCATTACCGATTTTAGTAATAAACTTCTGCATTTGAGCAATGGCCCAGAATAAATTTACAGCAGTGGGACGGGAAGCAGCTAAATATTCTAAATCATCCCTAATAGTTTCCTTCCAGTCGTTTGGTGATTGTTGATAGTGGGCCTGAGCGGCTAAAACCACACCAAAGGCAGCCGTGATCCCTATTGCAGGTGCTCCGCGAACCACCATATCGGTAATCGCATCTGCGACTGTTCGAATATCGGTCAAATCGATGTAAGTATATTGATTAGGTAAAATCCGCTGGTCGAGCAGCTTTAAAGTGTTATTTTCCCAAATTATAGGACGTATCGTATCCATTTTTTTCCTTTTTTAGCCATATCAATGACTGTTTTATTATTACAACATAATTAGATTACAGGTTATTTTTAATTATTATAATGCTATATTAACATCTCTTTAAAACAAACATTATTACAGCCTATGCAAACTGTTGACACCATCATTCATGCCCGCTGGATTATCCCAGTGGAGCCAGCAAATACCGTTTATGATAATCATTCCCTAATTATTGATAAAGGGAAAATTATTGATATATTAGATACTCAGGCAAGCCAAGCCAAATACACCTCTAACACCATCAAAAATTTAGACAAACACGTATTAATTCCTGGTTTAGTCAATACCCACACACATAGTCCAATGAGCCTTTTACGAGGTTTGGCCGATGATATTCCGCTGATGGAATGGTTGCAACAGCATATTTGGCCCGCCGAGCAACGCATGGTTGACTATGAATTTGTACAACACGGCAGTGAATTAGCTATTGCTGAAATGTTGCGCAGTGGTACCACGACATTCAACGATATGTATTTCTTCCCAGAGGCAACTGCCAAAGTCGTTGAAGATACTGGCATTCGGGCCAGTCTAGGTATGATTATTATCGATTTTCCTTCCAATTGGGCCAATGGGCCGGATGAATATTTTCGCAAAGGTCTTGAACTGCACGATAAATATAAAAGCCATCCACTCATCACCACTTGTTTTGCACCACATGCTCCTTATACGGTTGGAGATGACCCTTTAAAGAAAATTCTAGTGCTTTCCGAACAATTAGAAGTCCCTATTCATATTCACCTACATGAAAGTTATGATGAAGTATCGCAAGCTGCCGAAGCAACTGATATGCGTCCCATCCAACGCTTAAAAAACTTAGGTCTTTTATCCCCCTATTTAAATGCCGTACATATGACGCAATTAAATGAAGCCGATATTAATACGGTTGTCGAAACCGGGATTCATGTAATCCACTGCCCCGAATCCAATATGAAGCTTGCCAGCGGCATTTGCCCCGTCAAAAGCTTATTAGACAAAGGCGTAAATGTGGCTCTAGGAACCGATGGAGCAGCCAGTAACAATGATTTAGATATGTTCGCTGAAATGCGTGCGGCATCATTATTGGCCAAAGTCAGCAGTAGTGATGCAACAGCCGTTCCCGCCGAAACAGCGCTTAGAATGGCTACCCTCAATGGTGCCAAAGCATTAGGTCTGGGAGATATTACCGGTTCATTAGAAATCGGTAAGGCCGCCGATATTTGCGCCGTCGAATTGCAAAACATAGAATCGATTCCCGTTTACCATCCCATTTCACAATTAGTTTATTCGGTAGGACGCGAGAATATTAGCGATGTTTGGGTTTATGGTAAACATCTATTAAACAATCGTGAACTCACCACTATCGATATCGAGCGGGTGATTAGCCAGGCCGAATTGTGGCATAATAAGATTTCTGAGTGTGATAAGCAGCAAGCCGAAAAGTAAGACTCCACAAAAGGAAAAATCGTGACCAATACAGCACAAAATGTCGATCCTGCTGAAATTTCAAAATTTGAAGCCATGGCCATGCGTTGGTGGGATGAAAATGGTGAATTTCAACCCCTACATGATATGAACCCCATCCGCCTCGAATATATAATCAATCATAGCAAAGGCATAAAAGGCAAGCGAATTTTGGATGTCGGCTGTGGTGGCGGTATATTATCTGAAAGCATGGCTTTAGCTGGCGCCGAGGTTGTCGGCATAGATATGGGAGAAGCCAATCTCTCCATAGCACGTATGCACCTCTATGAATCTAATGCCAGCGTTGATTATCGATTAATGACGGTCGAAGAAATGGCCGAATTAGAACCCGCTAGCTTTGATGTGGTGACTTGTTTAGAAATGTTGGAACACGTCCCGGATCCGGGCGGGATTATTCGTTCTATTTCAAAATTAGTTAAACCTCAAGGTGATATTATTCTTTCTACCGTCAATCGTAATCCTAAAGCCTATGCCTTCGCTATTCTAGGTGCGGAATACGTCATGAATTTATTACCCAAAGGGACACACGATTATGCAAAATTCATACGTCCTTCTGAACTCGATCAATGGATAAGAGAAGCAGACTTAAAAACAATTAACTTAAGTGGTGTTAACTATAACCCTTTTAACCGTCATTGCCACCTAGCAGATAATATCGATATTAATTATCTCTTACATGCAAAAACCACTGATTAAAATCAACGGATATGGATAGCTTACATCAAGCGGTATTATTTGATTTGGATGGTACATTAGCCGATACAGCACCCGATCTTGCCTTGGCATTAAACCAAGTGCTAGAAGAAGAATCCCAAGCAACCATGGCCTATGAAGACATTCGTCCGGCAGTCTCGCATGGTGGCATGGCTCTGATTAAATTAGCTTTTGAAATAGCACCTGAACATAAAGATTTTGAGCGACTCAGGCAACGCCTATTAGCAATTTATCGAGAAAATATTTGTAATAGAACCACTTTATTTCCCGGCATGTCCGAACTTCTCGAACAATTAGAGCAGCAACAAATTCCCTGGGGTATCGTCACCAATAAACCCGCTTGGTTGACCAATCCTTTAGTCGAAAAGTTACAATTACGACAACGTGTGGCTAGCGTGGTCAGCGGCGATACCCTGAAGGTAAGCAAACCCGATCCGGCTCCTTTATTACACGCTTGTGACGAAATGCAAATCGAGGCCAAACACTGCATCTATGTGGGTGATGCAGCACGTGACATTGAAGCCGGTAAACGAGCAGGCATGACGACTCTAGCCGCCTTGTATGGCTATATCGAAGAACATGACCCACCTGCTAGCTGGGAAGCCGATCATTTAATCCAACATCCCATGGAAGTGCTAAATTATCTAAGTTCCAAATAAATGAGATACTATTGAGAGCTAGTTTCCGGAGGTATATAAGTACGTGGTAAAGGAGCCTCAACGCTTTTGGCTTGAGCTTCCATAATCTCAAACGGGTTACTAAACGGCGATTGTTGCTTGCCTAAGTTCACACCAACCCATAATCCCACAATCCCCCCAACAAGTAGTCCCAAGAGCAAATCTTTCATATTTTTTTCGTATTGTTAAAATTCAAACTACACAGTATAGTAAATTCAATATTAAACCCAATAACCATAAAAAAACAAGTTTAAATGCCAACGACTACATTAATTCAAGCTTATACCTATTGCGAACAATTAGCCAAGAGCCATTATGAAAATTTTCCGGTGGCCTCAATCCTTCTTCCAAAACACCTCAGACTGCCCGTCAGTGTCATTTATGCCTTTGCTCGCAGTGCCGATGATTTTGCAGATGAAGGTGATTTAACGCCAACAGAACGTTATGAATTATTGGCAAATTATCATCAGGAACTCGATAATATTCAACACGCTAAATCATCTAATCATCCAATCTTTATTGCCTTGGCTGATGTGATTCAGCAGTTCAATTTACCCCTTGAGCTATTTCATGATTTACTCAACGCCTTTGAACAAGACATTGAAACTAAATCTTATCAAAATTTTGAGCAAATTTTGGATTATTGCCGTCAATCGGCCAATCCCGTTGGACGTCTTTTATTATATTTAAACAATCAAGCCAGTGCCGAAAACCTTAGCTATTCAGATCATATATGCACAGGTTTGCAGTTAATTAATTTTTTACAAGATATCCAGCAGGATTACCTGGAAAATCAACGCTTTTATATCGCACAAGACGATATGCAATCCTTTCAACTAAATGACCAAAAACTGGGTGCATTTATCCAGTCTAATACTCAGCTTACCGGTCAAGTCAAACAACTATATGATAGTCAGTTAAAAAAAACACGCGATATTTTTATGGCCGGAAAACCACTGATCAAAAACCTAAATGGTCGCTTTGGTTTTGAAATAAGGGCAATATTTTATGGTGGCTTATGCATTTTAAACAAACTTGATGAGATTCAATATCTTTCTAAACGTCCCCGCTTAAACCCTGGAGATAAAATCACGCTTTTTTTTAAGAGTTTTTTTTAAAATTCGTACCAAAGTCCAATGTCATTTTTATCTTATTCTGGTATTCTAGAACTTAGCCTATATTATCGCTGGATTATTCTAGGATCAAAATATGACATTACAACCGGTTAAAGCAGATGAGGTCACCGATTTAATTATTGAAGAGGTCGATCTTCTGGATTTTAAAATCCCGACCTATGACGAGGTATTATCTGCCTATTCCGATGGTTATGTCGAGGAAATGGCGAATACTTATACAGGACCAGAACGACGTAAAAAAGTTGAACAAGATCCGGGTTTTGAAGGCGATCGAAGAGCCTATCCTCCCAATCCCAGATTTTCCAAACCCAAAATCGAAGATCCAGGATATTCCATAGACGAAGAAGATGATCCATTACCAATTTAAAAAACCATACTCCCAGGTATTCAGCCTAGATTTTATAACTGCCGCCAAATTTGGAATCTTATTTTGAATACCTGATTTTTTTCCCCTTCCCCAATTTTTAATGACAGAATTCCAACCCATTCACCAAAAACATAGATCGTTATTGCATTCCAATTTATAATAGTCGCTTTAAAAAAATAAAGACAACACATGACTCCCAACGAGTATTGTGAAAACAAAGTCCGCCAAAGTGGCTCCAGTTTTTACTATAGTTTTTTATTCTTATCACCTGAACGCAAAACCGCTATCATGGCCCTGTATGCCTTTTGTCGTGAAGTAGATGATATTGTTGATGAATGCAGCGATGCCCACATCGCCCAAAATAAACTCAATTGGTGGAAGCAAGAAATCTATACCACCTTTAATCCTGATTCCGGGCAAAAACCCAATCATCCCGTCTGTTTAGCCCTACTCCCCTTGCTCAAGCAATACCCATTTAAAATGCAATACTTCCTGGATATTATTCAGGGTATGGAAATGGACCTGCATCATCAAGGCTTTCAAACCTTTAAAGAATTAGAAACCTACTGCTATCATGCCGCAGGCGCCGTCGGCCTATTGACCATTGAGATTATGGGCTATGAAAATCCCGAAACCGAGCAATATGCTAAATATTTAGGAACAGCATTACAGCTGACTAATATTTTACGCGACGTAAAAGAAGATTTAGCCCGTTCACGTCTCTATCTTCCCTTGGCTGAATTGGAACAATTCGATGTCAGTATCGATATGCTAAAGAATGGTCAAATCAGCCCAAATACACAGAAACTCTTCGCGTTTCAAGCCGAACGAGCAGAAACCTATTATTCCCAAGCACAGCAAATTTTACCGGAAAAAGACCGCTATCAACAACGAACCGGACTCATTATGGCGGCGATTTACCATACGACTTTACAGAAAATAAAAAAAACCAACTATCCAGTGCTCACAAAACGGGTTAGGATTAATCCCATACATAAATTATGGATTGCTTGGACTACCGCCCGGAAAGAATATAAAAGAGCAATGGAAAATTGAAAATGAAAAATGGAAAATGGAAAATGGAAAATGGAAAAAAAATTTTGAATGGCTTCAATAGAAAGTAAAGAACCCATTATTATTATCGGCGGTGGTTGGGCTGGTTTAAGTAGCGCCATTCATCTGACTCAACAAGGTTACCCCATTCATCTTTTTGAAGCTTCCCGGCAATTAGGTGGTCGTGCCCGTTCAGGGAAAATGGGCGAACTCAATATTGATAATGGTCAGCATATTTCTTTGGGAGCCTGTCAAGAAACACTCAACCTTTTCAATATTTTAGGGATTCCAGAACAAGATATTTTTCATCGTCAGGCATTACATTTAACCCTTTTTTCCCCTCTACAAAACACCCCGATAAAAATTGCCACTAATCATTGGCCAGCCCCATTTCATTTAGTTTATGGCTTAGTGACTGCCTGTGGATTTAATTCTCTTGAAAAATTTTCCTTAATTAAGCTCTTTATCGCACTAGCATTAAAGAATTTTTCATTAAAAACCGATATCTCCCTCCTACAACTTATCACGCAGTATCAACAATCCAATAAGCTGATTAAATACTTTTGGGAGCCATTATGTCTCTCCATTATGAATACGCCAATTGAATCTGCATCTGCGGTAATTTTTTTAAGGGTACTCAAAGATAGTTTCAATCAAAAACGACAGTTTTCAGATTTATTATTATTTAAAAATAGCCTGTATCAATCATTGGCAGAACCTGCGTATGACTTTTTACAACAAAATGGTAATAGCATTGCCTTACAAGAGAAAGTGACGGATCTGGTGGTTAAAAATAATCAAATTCAGGGCGTGGAAACGACAAAAGGTAGCTACCAAAGTCATCAGGTCATACTGGCAACACCTAAACAAACTACTGCCCAATTATTGGGCTCCATTAGCACTTGTAATGAGATTATTAGCAATATTCAGCAAATTAAAGATGAACCCATTTACACTCTTTATTTAAGCTATCAAAGTCCCTTCCAACTTTCAGACTATATGCTGGGAATGGTCGATAGTTTTTCCCAATGGGTATTTGACCATAGGTTGACGGGACAAACCGGTATGCTTGCAGTAGTAATTAGTGGACCGGGTAAACATCAGCAATTGAATAATTCTGAGTTGATCAATGCAATAGATGGAGAATTGAGAGATGTTTTTGATCATCTACCACCATTAGCAAAAGGAAAAGTATTGATCGAGAAAAAAGCGACGTTTAGCTGTGTGGCCGGGATTGATGCTATTAGACCAAATTCTAAAACACCGATTAGCGGTTTATATTTAGCTGGTGATTATACCCAGACGGGTTATCCTTCAACTTTGGAAGGGGCTGTTGTTAGTGGGGTTAATGCGCAAAAGTACTTACTAGATTCGTAAGATTTAGCAAATATTCAAAGATTTTTGGATAAAATATGCGTTACTGATCCCTTATGTGGTCATATGACTGTATATTATGCTAGTTACTCCTCACTTAAATTGGTTATTTTTTTTCAGGTGATTGAAAAACGTAGATTGATGATTTTTTTTGGGTATGTTAGTTTTTACAAGATACAATAATGTTATAAGTCATAAATTTGGAATAAATAAATATATGTACAAAATTATAATTATGTTGAGCTTTGTTATTGCTCATACAGGGGTTTTGGCAGAAACTAATCCCCAATATGCTGAACAAATGAAAGAATATAAAAAACAAGTTGAAGTATACAATAAACGAGTAAAAAAAACAGAACAGCAACGATTAGAATCGAAAAAACAGTCGGAAGAATATCAAAAACAACTTAAAGAATATAATAAACGAGTAAAGAAAGTAGAACAGCAACGACTAGAATCAAAAAAGCAATTAAAAGAATCTAGAAGTCAACTTGACTTATCGGCTAAACATTTAAAAATCTATTCTGAGCAATTAGAAAGGAGCAACGCTCAAGCGAATAGAATGGAACTTCTTTTAGATAGGTGGGAAAAACAAGCAAATAGGTATGATACTATCCTCAATAAATGGGAAACTCATTTAGGGATTTCTTCTAAATAAAAGTACCATTATTACATCGGTTTCAAATTAACCTCATTCCACTTCACTACATTCATTAATTTAAACCAGCGTTTGATAAAAAATGAGTTTTAAAAATGCCCAATAAAGATAACTAAGACATCCATTTCGATAAGGACTAAAATGCTTTAAATCTGGTAATTTAACTCCAATCTTGAAACATAGTTTGCTAAAAAGATAATCAAATGCTCTGGAAGGCCATCTATTCTGAAAGCTTGCTAATGACTAGCTGTAAATTCTTATTTTATGGGCAAGGAATGGATGTTTACAAGATAAGTTGACTATTGTGAGAAGGTTTTGTCGATAGGATTTAAATTAAAAAATGGATTTTTTCCGGTGAATAATTAATGACACATTTGAATTCGGCATTAACGGGAATTTTATTATTTTGAAAAGCGATAAAGCACACTGCCCAAGGTTCATAGGTATATTCAGTTTTTATTGAATAACTTCGGCTTCGAATTTCAATCAAACATTGCTTAATATTTCTTAATATTTCTTTAATTTTTTTTCAAAAGGGAGTTAAGCTGGCACCTTTAATATTAGCCAATTTATCAATGGTTTGCACAGCTGAAATTTCACGAGCTATGGATGTATGCTTTTCATCTAAAGAACATGATGAATCCAGCCAATATTGCCAGTCCACTTCCATTAACCAAGGAACATTAAGCAATTTAAACAGATTCAGTATAGCATCGACAATTTGACAGAATTGCCAATCTGTTAAGTTTTTTGAACGACCCTGAATTTTTAAATACTGATTAATATCGTCCGATGTATATTGGAGTAGTTTTTTATCAGGAATGGCTTTAATATATTGCTCAGAACGCAGGACATACTACCGTAACAATTTTTTATTAACTCCTTGAGTTGCAATGAAATCTATATATTTGTCCCAAAAACTTTTGGGCGGTTCTTTAGAACTTGAGTTAGAAACCTTCATGTGATACCTTTTCTATTAAAATAAAAAGAGACAAATAGAAATCTGCGTAAAGGGTTCTGTGATTGCTGTTATTTTTATAAATCCATAATACAGTAATTATCCTAAATAACGCAGTTAAAAATTAGCCTATAATAACAAGTACCTGAAATTTTGGAAAAATACCATGGTACTTCCCCCTAAAAACACTCACCCAAAGGGTGAATCGCCTTTTTCTAAACAAAAGGCAA
>Ga0209475_10000379_pt1 | contig 100773 bp, 75 predicted proteins | sample tdDd471_FD_187128 | JGI IMG/M metagenome (GOLD analysis project Ga0209475, IMG submission 187128) | Marine sediment microbial communities from the Atlantic coast under amendment with organic carbon and nitrate - tdDd47.1 (SPAdes)... | ecosystem: Environmental > Aquatic > Marine > Coastal >... | reverse complement strand
TGCCCGACAAGTACATCGACCTGACGCAGCTTGGAGACAATTTCTTCCGGTTTGTGACGTTTGATACCCATGTCTGATCCTCCGTTTCCTATCATAGACGGTGGACCAATTCAGTGGGGGAGGATCAACCATGCCAGCCCTACCAAACAAGGATACACAGCTGCGCCCCACGCTCGATCACTGCCCTGTGACGAACGTAAGCGCAGAAAGCTGAGTCTGAACGGGCGACAATGGCAGCGCGCATGCAAATGGCAGAAGAAAGTGGTCTATCTGGTCCACTCCTGCTCACCGAGGGGCAGGCCGCCATGCGCTTGGGCATCAGCACCGAAACGCTAGCGAGGTTGCGCAAAGCTGGAAAGATAGAATACGTCCAGGTTTCCCGCCGCATGGTCCGCTATCACCAACAAAATTTGATCGATTACATTCAGAGGAGCACCGTTTCATGCCCAGGAGGAGAGGCCTGGGGGGATCAAAAAAAATCAGTGAGCTTGGGGGGTACTGGCTCACACGGATCGGGCAATCGCCCAACTATTTCGTCGCCTGGAACGACAGTGCCGCTGGACAGCGCCGCGTCGCATCGACTGGCACAAGCGACCTTCAGCTCGCCGAACAGAAACTAGCCGAATACGTCATCCATGCATCCCGCCCAAAGGATGCCGACCCGGCGGACGTACCACTCTCTTCCGTGTTGTTGTGGTACTGGAACGAGCATGGCAAGAATTTGGTCACTTCGGCTAGCGCTAAGCATAGCGCGTTTCTATGGAACAATTTTTTTGGTGAATCCAGTGTGGCCGACATCACGCGCGATCGCATCGACGCGTTCATCTCATGGCTCCACCACGATAAAGGCCTCAAGATGAAGTCCATCAGCCGCCACCTCTCCGTAGGTCGCGCAGCGCTGATCCGCGCTCACAAGTATGGCCGCATTCGAAGTGTCCCCTTCATCCCCGAGGTAGAGTGCGAACCGTTTCGACGTTTTCGCATGGAGCCGCAACAGATGGCAGCGATGCTTGGCGCCATAGATGCCCCGCACGTCAAAATGCTTTGCATAGTCGGGGCATGCACATTGGCTCGACCAGAGAACATCCTCGACCTGCGCCTGGATCAAATCGATTGGACCGATGGATTGATCCGGCTCAATCCACCGGGGCGAAGGCAAACGCAGAAATACCGCCCCGTGGTGCCCATGTGTCAAACGCTGCGTCCATGGATGAAACATGCGCGGGCGCACAATAAGGAATACGTCGTCGAATATGTTGGAAGGCCGATCAAATCGGCCAAACGTGCGTTCCGCACGCTCAGACAGCACTGCGCGTTCCCCGACACTTTCACTGCCAAATCGATCCGTCACACCATGGGACGTGAGCTTGTGCGCGCCCGGGTGAACCCCTGGGAAGTCTCAGTGATGATGGGGCACAAGAAGCCGGCGGGCGCTTCAGCCACAACGATGATCTAAGTCGGAGACGACCCAGAGGACGTCGGCCCCGACCATTGCGCCGAAGCAGCGAAGGCGATCGACGCATATTTCGACAGCCTAAGAAGGCTCACGAACACCCAACTTGAACCTTAAGACCAACAAAGGAGACCACTATGAAAAAATACATCGTTGCATATGCCGTCGAATCAAGCACTTTGCGCGAGGGTGCCGTCGTCGACTTCGATAAATTCGAGGTTGTCTCTATCCACTACAAGTTGGAGGCAGCCGGAAAGTCACTTAGAAAGCACAGACGAAGAGCAGAGAGGACCCAGAAAAGGAGCCCCTTTCGGTTTAGGGTTCTCGGATAGGATGGGGAGAACTTCAGGAACTTCACCCGTCGGACCCATCCGCCAAGGGCAATAAACGAGAATGAGTCGAACGCCCTCGACGACCTATTCTATCTCAAAGCACCGGAGTAAAATTAAAGATCGGTGCGAGGCACGAGGATGCCGCAACGTGCGCATCCCCAGCTCCATAACCGATGTCAACTTTGGAGCATAAAGCAGGTGTAATGTTGAGCTTGTATTTAAGTCCGCTAATGACCCAAAGCGGACATTCGTCCGAATATAACTAGAGACTAATGCCTAGTCCCTCCCGCGTTTGATGGTCGGCGTGTTGTCCGTGTTGATCCATGGCCTGCCATTCTCGTCAACGGTAATGTAATAACCGGTGATGTTGTTGATCTTGTCGAAGCTTTTGTTGGTGCTGTTCCATTTGCGCGGAATGTTACTGGTATCGAGAATGTAGACCGTGCCGTCCGTTTTACTCACGGCGATTTTGCTGGCTTTCTGACCACTGGCGGGTCGTTTTTCAAACTTCGATCCGGTCCACTGATATACATAGTTGTCCCCCTGAATAATCCAAAGATCATTGCCTGGACCAACGGACATTCCATATCCACGGACCTGCTTCAGCTTTTTGAAAACTTCAGAATTATCAGCCTTGGTGTAGATGTAGTGCGTGCCACCCGTATAAAAATCCGCGTAAACAGTGCCATCTGGGCTAACCGCAACTGCACCAGGGGTCAGTCCGCTGACAGTATATTGTTTAAGCACATTGTTACGCTCCCTGAAAAGTCCGACGATGGGATTGAGCGTATAAGCCCAGATATCGCCGTTAGGCGCGATATCGAAGCTGCTTAAGTCATAGCCACTACTGGTGAATTTCGTTTTGGCATCGATGAATTTTTTTTGTGCTGCACTGTATTTATCGATCGCCCCGCCACTTGTCGTCGCCCAAATCACACCGTCTATATCGCTGGCCAAGTTCGCATACTGGGTATTACTAAGCGTCGAATAAGCAATGGTTTCGAACTGCATGTTTTTGGAAAATGTAAAGCTGGATGCACTGCTGCTCGTCACTGTCGATGCTGCACCACTGCCCGAGGTATTGGCGTTCGTTGCCGCCGCCACGTTCACGTCACCCTTTTCGTCGCGCAGGAAATAATTGGACGCCAGGGCGATCCGCGCGTTACTCACCACCCACGGATAACCGCTGGGACCGACCGCCACTTTCCACGGGGTATGCGCGGGCGTGATGATGGTTTCAAAGGACGTGCCGTTGGCTTTTAGGCGCATGAGACGATTGCGATCAGACACGATCCATACACTGCCGTCGGGACCGATCGACAAGCTCAAGGCCCGTTGCGACAGTACCTGGCACGGGAACACATCGCAGCGTTGCACCAATTTGTCGGAGCGAATGGTCCATGGGGTGCCGTCAGGCGCAACGGCCACGGCGATGCCATCGCCCTTGATCAATTCAAACCGGGTCTGTGCACCGTTCAGTTTATATAAACGCCCCGTTGCATTGGCGACTATCACCGTTCCGTCATAACCGATAGCGATATCGACAGCGGTGATGTTGTAAATTTGTTTCCACTGGCTGCCGGTGTGGCGGAAGACCCGACCCAAGGCTGAAATGCCCCACGGGTGACCATCCTTATCCACCGCGATGCGCACGAAGGTGCCAGGGAAGCTGTCGAAGGTTTTTTTCGCATTCGACCAGCGCAACACGTTGCCGCCGGCACTCAAGGCGAACACGCTACCGTCCGTACCAATCGCCAAGATGCTGGCGGATTTAAGCGTGTTGACGAAGGTGATCTTGCTCTTGGTGGTGATGGTCGCCGGGTCACCGGCATCAGAAGTCGTGGTGGAGCTGCCCGTCACGCTCGCCTCACCGCCCCCCGTCGCGCCACTTGGCACGGGGGCCGTCGGTGTGGTGGGCACAGGTTCACTGGGCGCGTCAACTTTGGCTGCACTGACTTTAGCGACCGGAACCGCCGCTTGGGGGACGGTCGCGGCGGCGGCACCTTGCTGCGCGTCTACTGAAACGATTCCGCCGTCAGCCCAGATTGCCCCGCCTTGCACGACCACCCAGGCCTTGCCCTCCGGCGTGACGCCCAAGGCAGTGGCTTGATTGATACCGGGCACAACGATCCAGCGTTTTTGCCCGCCGTTCCAGGTCCGCACTTGGCCTTCAGCATCTGCGATCATCACCACATCGGCGCCACCAAGCGCGATGTCGCGCGCGCGGCCCGGATAATCCACCCAGGATTTGCCGTCAAATGAACGGATGCGCCCATCGTTCAGAACGGTCCATGGCTTGTCATCCGGGCCCACTGCGATGCGTTTGACAGAGCCACCTTCGGGGCCTTTGAAAGGTCGCCATTCATTGCGCAGGGGATACCATTTTTTGATCTGTCCATCGGCCTTGGCGATATAGACATTGCCGTTGGTGTCCGCCGCCACATCGACAATATCGGTGTCTTTGTTTTCCCACCACAGGCCGTTGTAGCGAAACACCACGCCCTCGGCGTTGATCGCCCACGGACGATTGCCTTCGGCTGCGGTCATGCGCACGAAATTACCCGACATGCGCCGCCAGCGTTGTTCGGCTTTGTCCCAGCGCCATAGCGTGCCGTCCGGCGCCAGGACATAAGCCTGCCCATCAGCGTTGATCGAAATATCCACGGCCGTGCCGGACATACGGGTCCAGTCAGTGCCCGTAGTCGCCTGCGCACGCGCGCCTGCGCCCCACGATAAGGCCACGCAAACAACACACAGTATCTGAAGGATACGGATCACACGGTCACTCCAACTCGGCACAAAACAAAATTACGGTTAGCTTCCCAAAAGGCGGTCACGCACCTTGGCAATATGCTGTTGTGATTTTTCATCTTTTTGCCAAGATTGGATTTGCACGTCACCCGCACGGAACTCTTCAAAGAATTCACGTCCCTGAAGTTTATCCTGTATCTCGCTAAAGGTCGGGCGCGGGGTATACCAGTCACCGTTGCGATTTTGCAGACGTTTAAGGTCGCGTTCCAACTCAGACATTTTTTGATCTGCGGCTTCACGGTCGTCCGGGGCCTGACGCGTGTAGTGCGGGCGGCGGGGTGTCATCAAAATCATGATGGAACGTTCGAATTGACGCTCGACCCGTTGCGAGAACAGATAGTTCAGCACCGGAATATCCATCAAGCCCGGCACACCATCGGCGGACTTTGATGTTTCGCGTTCGCTGAGACCACCCAAGATCAGTGTCTCACCAAACTTCATGGTTACCGTGGAATTCACGTTGGTCTTGGTGGTGTCCAAGCGGAACTCGAACACGACCGAATTCGATGGGTCGGTCAGGAAGGTGCGTTCCGCCACCACGTGTAGGCGGATCATGTCATCGGGGAGCATTTCCGGCGTTACGGATAGTTTGACGCCCACTTCTTTTTGCACCGACACGCTGTCGCCGCTACCACCCGATACCGCGGCGGCAAGAATCTCTGTGCCAGAGAAGAACTCGGACGTTTGCCCCGACTGCGCCACCAAACTCGGCTTGGCCAGAACCTGATTGTTGGCGTCCAGAGAGTTGGCGATATTCAGCGAATATGTTACCGCCGGAATGCCGATCATTTTGGTGATCGTGTTGGTGCTTTGCGCCAAGCCGGAGCCCAAGTAATCCTTGGTTTTGGTGCGGGTTGCCCCCCACCCCATCGTTCCCGACAACGGATCGCCGAACTGCAACTGCAAACCGTTGAGCAAGTTCACGCCGCGTGAATCGCGCACATCTTCCTGGGTGCCGATCAGCACCACATCGACCACAACCATAGACGCGTCGGCGAAGTCACCTGATGCCCCTGCGCCGCCATCCATTTCCATGCCCTGCTGCGCGGTACCATAAGGGTCGGCCGTTTGTCCGTACGGGTCAGCGGTTCCGGCTGAGTATGGGTCTGCACCCGAAAACTGGGCCTGCAGAATTTTGGCGTCGCTGTTGTAAAAAGAATTCCAGCCTTCAACACGGCGTTCCAGGTTCTCCACGTCCCCCATATCTGGAACAGCTTTGCTATAGGCCGTGATGAATTTGGCCGCACCGTTACGGTCGTCCATGGCCGAAAGGGATAAAGCGGCCGCTTTTAAAATTTCCGGCTGGTGCTTGGCATTGGGGGCAATGGCCATCAAACGATTTAGCGCGGCTTCGGACGTTTTTGGGTCGCGTGCATAATAAGATGCCGACGCCAGACTATACAGCACCGCCGGGTCGTCGCCCCGGTGCAGCGCCACGGCGGCAAAATGCCCCTGGGCCAGGCCGTAGCGGCGCTGATCCATAAACAATAAACCCAACTGATAACGCGCCGCGAGATTGCCGGAATCGAATTTAAGCGCCTGGTTATAGCCCTGTTCGGCAAGTTCAAATTTCGACGCATCGCCGCGCACGCCCATCATGTGATAGGTCAGGCCGTTCATGAATTGCAGGTCGGGGTTGGTAATGTCCAGCTTCAGCGCCAAGTTGATAAACTTCGAGGCATCTTTCAGCTTGCCATCTGCCAGTGCCGCCGTGCTTTTGCGCACCAGGGCCTGAATGGCGCTGTCTTTCGCGGGATTACCAATAACCGTTGGCGCGACTTGGTTTGAGGCCATCGGGGACATGCTACCCAACGTCGCCGATTGGCACCCTACGAGCGCCAACATGGACACACCCAACACTCCCGCACGCAGGCTGATTGCTGTCGAATTACGCCCGCCCCCTATAAAGGTCGTTCTGGCCGTGTATGTCATTGTTTATGGCTTCCTCTCTCAATTTACCAAATGCCTTGGGTCAGGCAATATCCGTCAAAATGGTTTTCTTGAAAGGGAACCCAATATCGACGTCTTCATTTCATAACTTTAAACGTCAATCATCAGCGTCCCGCCCATGGGCGCCAAATTTGGTTGGGTCGATCAGAGCCACAATTTTCTGAGGTAAGGACAATACTTTGTGTGCGCTTCCCCACGACAGTTACGCACTGATTGGTGTTCACCTGTTTGATGAACCCTTCTAAGGTCAGCTCAAATTTTTGCGTAGGCTTGTCGTTGCATGTTTCGACAATGAGACGTTTAGGACTTCTGCTTTTCGTGCCGGACTTCGCCATGCTCAAGCAATATTTTTCGGCAAATACTAATGTTTTATGTGCTGAATCCGGCGTGATCCACAACGTACCGCCATGCTTACAGCCATTGATGGACATGTCTAACTCACGCCCAGACTTCTTAGACAGACAGTTGCCAGCCCGGTTGGACAGTTCAATACGCAAGGCCGTGCTTTTTTTGCCACCAACGCCCCTCGTTGCATTGGGCAATAAGCGTCGCTTGCTTTGGTCTTGAACAGCTTGTTTGATTGCGGTGGTCATTCGACGGTGTGCGATTTGTGCCTTCTGCTCCGCAGTTAGGGGCTTTGCCTCGGTCTTAGGTTCGCCTGAAAGTTCTGTCGTCGACGTCGTTACCGGTGTAGATGGTGTCGCCGGAGCTATGTCCATTGTCGATTGCTCGAAATTCGGCAACGACAAAGTAGCGCTTGCTGCAGGATCCGTGCCGTCTTTATAAGCGGCAAGACGCGTTTTGAAATTTGCACTAGGTCTTGTTTCTGCGCCAATGACGGATGCCCAATGAAACAAGAATGAATCAGGTCCATCCTTTTTCTGAAGAAAGACCTTTAGGTCAACGGGGCGGTTTGCCTGGTCGATAGCCTGGCGGATTCCACCTTCAACCCTTGCTTTGGCTATCAGTTTATCCATCTCCATGGTTACGATAACGCCGGCGGCTGTGGCAATAATCAACGGGCCCGCAGCGGCTGCGGCAACGGTGGTCGACATTGACATCCCTCCGGCGCCCGCTTGGACTGCTGCCTGACCGTATTGCTGTAGCGCTTTAGCGGCGGCTTGTCTTGCAACCATACCGAAGGGCCTTAGTGTCATAGATACAGACTTAATGGAAACCAACGAGATTGCACCGAGCGGGCCGGCAACGCCCGCGCCCGCCTGGACCGACGCCACGATCAAATCGTTATAGTTAGGTGGCGTCTCCGCCCCCCCGGCATAGATAACGGCAGCCCCTGACTTACTCATTGCTTCGTCTCGCGACTTTTTAGCCGCCAATCCGTGAGTGTCATAGGCCTGTTTTGCCTGATAGGCGATGAACTGCTGGTTCCATTGAATGAGCTGCTCGACCCTATCAACCAAGCCTTTTTCCGCAGCCGTTCTTTGAGAGGCAGGCTTTGTTGCCGCCTCCATCGTGACCATGCCAAGCAAAGCTGACAAATATGGGCTGTTCCAAGGCTGGGTATCGATAACGACCCACTCCTTTTCCAGCAACGCTTGTGTTGAGACGCCAGCTTCAGTAGCAGCGGCCTTAATGCTCTCGTCAATCCTCGTACGATCGGAAATCAGCTGAGCAAGAATATCATCCGCGCCCGTGCCCAGGCCAAACAGGCCATATTTCTGACGATTAGGCACCACCCATTGCATTTTCGTGTTGCGGCACGCCTTGGCTGATTTAATGCCAAAAAAGGTTGTGCGCTTGGCCTGATCGGGGCAGGTCCAGCAAGTTCCGCCATCAATGAGATCATGGATCTCACCGGGCCCACATTTTTTGTCACTCTTTTGGACGGCCGACGCGAACGCAAAGGAAATTTTGCAGGCTCTCGCCCCGGTCACGGAATTCCCTGTCCGGCTATAGCCTTCTGGACATTTCCAGCATTCCCCACCCTTACGCGGATCACGGATGGAACCCGCTACCGGGCAGGACCTTCCTTTGAAGATCGCCGATTGCGCCTTTTTACCGACTTTGCCGCAAGCATTCCATTTGTCGACCTTAGCAGCCGTTCGCCCAAAACCCGAAGGACAACTCCAGCATTCCCCACCATTGCGCGGATCAAACTTAGATCCGCTTGGGCAGTTTGCGGACCCGATACGGGACGCGGCGGCGGTCTTTGCCGAAATCGCTTTCCGGCAAGCCTTTTCGTGCGTCACTTTCCTTGAGATGTTGCGATTGAACCCGGTCGGGCAGGTGTAGCAGGCCCCAGCACCAGCAAAAGTGCCTTTAGGACACGATTTAATCGCCTTCTTTATATAGGTGGCTTTTTTAAAGCCGCAGGGGGGTTGAAGTTTCCCGTATTGATCAATGGCACCACAGGCGGAATGACCTCTTAAGTTTTTCCAGGTCGCATCTGCCCGCGCTTCGCTTGCGTTAACACTCAGGCACAACAGCCCGATGAACATAAGCCCTAAAAATTTCGGCAATAACCCCGTAATCAACGATCGCATGTATCCCCCTCCGCCGACGCGCAACGCGTCAGAATCTTTAAACCCTATAAGCCTTCCCTTAGGCACCAAATGAACCAGAATTTATAGTCTTTCCAAGGAGCTATAGCCTGTTGCGATGAGATTTCTGCGCATGGGTGATAACCGCTGCGCAATCGGAGCATCTCCGCGCGTGATTGTACGCGGCAAAAAATCAGAACGGAAAGTAAGGAGAATTTGTCAGCTGCGTGTGCGCAGGGTTTGCGACGGCAGAGCGCCAAACTGCTGCAAATAATTTTTGGAGAACCAGCTCATATTGGTAAACCCCCACCTCATGGCGACGTCACTGACGGTCGCGCCGTCACCAGCAAAGCGCAGGTCATCGTGGGCGAAGGCCAGGCGCACATATTTAACATAAGCCATCGGCGACATTTCGAATGCGTCGTTGAAACCGACCTGAAGCGTCCGGTAACCACAACCAGCATGAGTTGCCAGTGTCTCCAAAGTGATCGAGGACGCGGCATGGGCGTGAATATAATCACGCGCACGCTTGACGTGGCGCGGTAAAATATTGGACGCTGGTCGGTCGCCCAACATGTCCGAACAAGAATTGGGCAAAACCGACAGTACACTGGTCAGCAACAGGTCTTTCAAGCCGTCAAATATGATGGGATTGTCACCCCCGTTCAACGGCCCGTTCAATGCATTGGCAAAATAATGAACAGTATTATGCAGATGCCGTCCATTGGGTGTCGTTAAGTCTATTTCGGGATCAAACGTGATATCAAGTCCGCAGTATTCCTCGCCCAGAAGAGTTGCTATATGCGCCTGCAAAGCATCGATGGAAAGTGGCATAGCAAAACTTGAAAAATCATCCTGCTGTGCCAGCAAAGGGAGACGTGAGTCTCGCATCAGGGCTGTCGTTTTTGAAATGTCAAAATCTTTACCATTGTGCTTAATGTTCGCGGACCCATCCGTCAGTATGAAAAACAGAAGTTCGGCCTTATCAACTTCGTAAGTACGCACACTGGTGCGTACATCACCATAGGTCGCATGCATAAGCTCTAACCCGCTGCATTCGACAGAGCGTAGCGACGCGTCAATTTCTTGTTTTTTGCCAAGAACGTCTATATCCATGGGGTTCGTTAGACCCGTCAAGATTCCCTGCATTTCATGCAAGTTCTGAGTAGCTAAAACCTCATAATTATCAAGGTACTTCATAGGCATGGGCCGCTGTTTATTACTGACAACAACACCCTACGACTTATAAGTGAGAATGGCGAACCTTAATGCGCTAGATGGTCCGCCGCTTCCTGTGGGATTTGGCACAGCTATACCGCACATGGCGCATACCTAAGGAGCGTGTGGTCGGTGTGAATTAAAAGTATTTCAATATGTCATTTTTAGCCTGGGCACCTCGGGGATGTCCGCTTCTGGCTAGAAGCAGACGTTCTTTCTCAAGTCATCTGATGACTGCTTTGGAATAACAAGCGGACGTTTTCAACACGTTGGTTAAGACTTCGGCCACACGATAGTCAGCTCGGAAATATTATTTCGTGAAAGCTTCGTGAAAATCAGCCTTTCAGACCCCACCGCAGCCACACCCCAGAAATAACAAAACCCCAAGGTTTCCCTTGGGGTTTTGATGGTGGGCACGACTGGGATTGAACCAGTGACCCCCTCGATGTCAACGAGGTGCTCTCCCGCTGAGCTACGCGCCCGATTGGTATCGGGTCCACCGTATAAATGCGGTCTTAAGTGCGGCGGACGCGGCTTTTTAGTCCGATCCGGCCTGCTTGGCAAGCCCTCAATCGCGATTAAGGCGTTCAACTTGTCTTTACGGTCCTGAATTTGGCGTTGCCACGGCGGTGATCAGTCTGTAACACCAATATGTCAGGGGGTGACACGGCATGAATTCTTTCATGTCTTCTCAGGCTTTTCGTACTCAGGCCCTCCGCCTTGCAAACGGGATATCGCGAACCCATGACCAGCCATACTCTCAACGCCATGGCGTTGCTGGATAAAGAAGTCGAAACGCCGTTCGATATCTTAGAGCCGCTGGCCCAAACCGCGCCGGTGGTGTTTGCCTCGCCTCACAGCGGACGCGACTATCCCGCAGCGTTCATTGCCGCCAGCCAGTTGGACCCGGTGTCACTTCGCCGCTCCGAAGACGCCTTTGTCGATGAGCTCTATGAGCGTGCCCCGCATTTCGGTGCACCGTTGATCCGCGCCCACTTTCCCCGCGCCTACGCCGATCCCAACCGCGAACCGTGGGAACTGGACCCGGCGATGTTCAATGCGCCGCTACCCGATTGGGTCAACACCACCAGCCCGCGGATTCGCGCCGGCCTCGGCACCGTGGCCAAGGTGGTCACCGATGGTGCAGAGATTTATGCCGACAAGATCAGCTTCGACGAAGCGCAAAGCCGCATTGAGCATTGCTACAAGCCCTATCACGCCGCACTGGACACGCTTTTGCAGCGCACCCGCGAACAATTTGGCGCTTATTTGCTGATCGATTGCCATTCCATGCCCTCAATCGGCGGCCCCATGGATCGCGACCATGGTAACGGTCGCGTGGACATGGTGCTGGGCGACGCCAATGGCACCGCGTGCACGCAACGCGTCACCAACATGGCCCATCAGGTGCTGCGCGACTTGGGCTATCGGGTGGTGCTGAACAGCCCATACGCCGGTGGTTTCACCACCCGCAATTACGGCAAACCGGTTGAAAACGCGCACGCCTTGCAGATCGAAGTGAACCGCGCCCTGTATATGGACGAACTGTCCATCACCCGTTCCAACGGTTTCGCCAAATTGGCTCAAGACCTCAGCGTGCTGATCGAAGCTTTGGTCGGCGTCGATCTCAATTTGTTAAAGCGCTGAGCCCGCCATGAGCAAGCCGCATAGTCCCATCGTCATCCGCGAGTCCCAGCCCGACGACATAACCGACATCCAACGCATCTACGCCCATCATGTGCAAAACGGAACCGCCAGCTTCGAAGAAGTTGCGCCCGATACTGAGGCTATGGCCGTACGCCGCCAAGCCGTGCTTGAGCTCGGCGCGCCTTATATCGTCGCGGAACGGGATGGCGTGGTGCACGGCTATGCCTATGCAACGGGCTTTCGTCCGCGTTCCGCCTACCGCTACACGGTGGAAAACTCCATTTATGTCGAACCACAAGCCACCGGCATGGGCATTGGCTCAAAATTGCTCAGCACCTTGATCGAGCGCTGCACGGATTTGGGTTATCGCCAAATGATCGCGGTGATCGGCGGTTCGCAAAATTTGGCGTCCATCAACCTGCACAAGCGCCACGGTTTTGAACCGGCGGGACAGCTGAACGCTACCGGCTATAAGTTCGGCGCGTGGGTGGACACGGTGATCATGCAGCGCGCGCTGGGTCCCGGCGACGACAGCCTGCCTGATTAAAAACTGGGCGCGATGAGAAGCTGGCATGCCCTTTGCTTTGTTTAGGGCATGATGATGACAGCAACCCCCCTCTTTCGTTTCGCCTACACCCGGCCCATCGTGGCCGGATTGGTCGCTGGCACGGTCTTGCTTTTGGCCGATCGTGCCTTATCCGCACCGCTGGCGGCAACGCCCGAAGCCTTTGAAAAAGAAGCCAACACCTGCATTTCCGCGATTGCCCAGCAAGAGCGCAGCAAGGCCATCCCCCATGGTCTTTTGCAGGCCATATCGCTGGTCGAATCGGGGCGTTGGTTTGAACGGACAAGCGCCGCCAAGGGGGAAATTATTGCCTGGCCGTGGACCGTTACGACCGGGGGCAAGGGGCATTTTCTGCCCAACCGGGTCGACGCCATCGCGTTCGTGCAATCGCTGCAAGCCAGCGGTGTTGAAAACATCGATGTCGGCTGCATGCAGATCAATCTGAAATACCACCCCAAGGCCTTTTCCAGCATCGCACACGCTTTCGACGCCCACGCCAACGCCGCTTACGCCGCCGATTTTCTCAAAACCCGTCACGCGGTCTCGCGCTCTTGGCTGCAAGCGGCGGGCGATTATCATTCCACCACGCCAAAGCTCAACAAAAGCTATCGCGCGAAAGTTTCCAAGCTGTGGAAGCAGACCAAGCAAGCGGACGTCATGACCGCCAGCGCGAACGCCGCGCCGCCAAAACCGACCATCATTCAATCCGACCCAAATGCCACCCGGCGTTTCAACGAAGCCTTCAAACTCCGCCGCTCGGGCGTTGGTGGGCTTCGTGCGGGTCAGGAAATTGCCAATCGTGTCAATGCGCTGAAGCCCGGTGCACATCTTTCGCGCCCGAGCGGATTGAACCGCCAAGACACCTTCGCCCAGCGCCGCCAAGCACAATTGGCGGCGTGGCGTCAATCCAACGTCAATTGATTGCGCCTGCATCCCTACCTGTACTGTTGTGACATTTTCACAGTTGCCCTGGCGGGACGCTCGTCTTAAAAGAACCCCCCATTGTTAAAAGCGCGAACAGCCTTATATCCGTGTCTCGTATACGGATGTGAACACTGCGCCCTTAAACTGCACACGATGAACGGCTAGGCCATGACCGCAACTCTTTCCCGTCGCTCCAACAGCGAAGTCTTGACCGCGACGCTTGAGCTTCACGACAAAAAAGCCGTCGATGTCGGCTGCGGCGAAGGTCACTTGGTGCGTTTGATGACCCGCCACGGGGCCAAGGCCTTTGGCGTCGAATGCAATCCCAAGCAGCTGGAACTCGCCCACGCGGCAAAGCCGGTGGCCGGTGAAGTCTATTACGATGGCCGTGCCGAAGAACTGCCGTTTGCAGCCGACAGCATCGATGTGGTGGTGTTCTTCAATTCCTTGCACCACGTCGCTGTGGACAACATGACCATGGCGCTCAGCGAAGCTGCGCGGGTATTGAAATCCGGCGGCGTTCTGTACATCAGCGAACCAGTCGCCGAGGGGGCCAATTTCGAATTGATGCAGCCCGTGCACGACGAGACCGAAGTGCGCGCGAAAGCGTATGAAGCTCTACAAGGCGCAGCGGGGCTCGGCCTTCGTTCGCAAGATGAGTTCACCTACATTCACCCCGCCGTGCACGCGGATTTTGCTCAGTTCAAAGAACGCTTGCTGCGCACCAATCCACACCGCGCAGACGCCTTCGCCGCACATGAAGACGCGCTGAAAGAGGCCTTTGTCCGTATCGGTGAGGCGGTCAAAGACGGTTATGCGTTCGACCAACCGATGCGCGTCAACCTGTTCAGCAAAGATTGACCTGACGATTTCTCCTCAAATTCTGCCGTTCATGGTCGTTTAAGAGATAAGGCGCTATACTCAGCACCTGTCGAAACGATTCGTGAACTGAGAGCAACCATGGCAAATGGCATAAACGAGGAAGACGAGCACAAGGCCCTCTTGGATGTGCCCCTTGAAGTTACGGCCGTTCTGGGCACCGCCAACATGAAGGTCAGCCAGCTGCTCAAGATGGGCCGTGGCGCCGTGGTGCAGCTGGAACGCAGCGTCGGCGAAGATATCGAGATCAAAGCCAACGGTAACCTCATCGCACGCGGTGAAGTCGTGGTGGTCGAAGATCACTTGGCCATCACCATGACCAAAATCTACAAAACCAACGTCAGTCGCTAACGCCCGTCGCTGATCTTAAGCCCGTACCGTGCGCAACTCCGCCCATGCCGTGGTGTAGCGCGGCGATCTATGCTCGCGGCGCAAATGCCATCCGGTGCCGAAGCCGGTTGCGCCCAAACGCACCACATCGCGTCCGCTTTTTGTATTTAAACGATCCAACGCGCTTTGTAGCCGCTGCGCTTTGCTCTGCTGGGCCGTGGACGGCGCAAACAAAGTCGGCTGCTCGGCACCTGCGGGGGCAAGATCAAGCATCATCACCCCGGCTTTTTTATAACCAAAGCCCGGTTTGTAAGCCCGACGCAACGCGTGCACCGCCGCCTGGGTCAAATCGACGGTGAGGTTCGATGGGCTCGCCAATGCCACCGTGGCGCTGGCCTGATACTGGGGCTGGCGGGTGTTGAAACGGTCCGTCAGGGCAAACGCCGTCACTTGCCCCGCCACCAATCCGCCTTGGCGCAAGCGTTCGCCCGCCCGCGCGGCAAAGGTGGCGATGGCATCTTTAACGTCGTCGAAATCGCTCACCGTTTTAGAAAATGACCGCGACGCGACGCACGACTTGCGATCGGGCGGCTGGCTTTCCAGCGCGAAACACGGTTTGCCCAGCAGCTCCACCTGGGTGCGCGCGCCGGTGACGCCCATGTTCTTGCGCACCCAGTGTTCCGACTGGCGGGTGAAATCCAACGCACTGTGCACGCCCAGGGCTTTCAGACGTTTGGACCAGCGTCGCCCGATGCCCCACACATCGCCCACCTCCGTCGCCGCCAGCGCGGCCTCGACCTCGGCCCGGCCCGTCAAAATCGCGACGCCGCCCAACGCGGGGTCTTTTTTCGCCCGCCCCGCCGCCAGCTTGGCCAACGTCTTGGTCGGTGCGATGCCGACGGACACCGGAATCCCGGTCCAGCGATTGACCGTGGCGCGCAGATCGCGGGCGTGAGCGCCCAAGTCCCAGCCTTCAAATCCGTCGAGGCCGAGAAACGCTTCATCGATGGAATAAATTTCCACATCGGGACTAAACTGGCTGAGCACCGCCATCACCCGCGCCGACATGTCGCCGTACAGTTCATAATTCGACGAAAACACCTGCACGTCGTAGCGCTTCAACAAGTCGCGCACCTTAAAGTACGGCACGCCCATGGGAATGCCGATGGTCTTGACCTCGCTTGAGCGCGCAACGATGCAGCCGTCGTTGTTGGACAGCACCGCCACCGGGCGGCCTTCCAGATCGGGACGAAACACCCGTTCGCACGATGCGTAAAAGTTATTGCAGTCAATCAGGGCGTACAGCCGCGTCATTTCGACAAATCCCGAACCGAATTGGTCACCACCCCCCAAATGGCAGAGGTTTGCCCGCCTTCATCATCGTTGGGCATGGGGATCGGTGGATAATCGGGATGTTCCGCCACCAACCGCCACGCCCCGGCGCGGCCTTTCAGGCGCTTCACCGTCAACTCGCCATCGACCACCGCAATCACCACGTGACCGTCGACGGGCTCAACACTGCGGTCCACCACCAACAAGTCGCCGGGGAAAATGCCCGCGCCGATCATCGATTCGCCTTCCACCCGCACGATGAACGTCGCCGCCGGGTGGCGGATCAAATGACGATTGAGATCCAGACTGCCTTCGATGTAGTCCTCCGCCGGGGATGGGAAGCCTGCGCGCACGGAGCTTGCCAACACCGGCAGCGCGCGTTTGCTCTTCACCCCGGCGCGCCACGCCCGCCCTTGGCCTAAGGAATGCCACACGGGAGGTGAACGGTAGGCTGGCGGCGATCCATAGGCCGGGGGAACGGCGCGATGCAATAGGGACTTCACCAACGGTTGAGGCATGGTTGTGGCTCCTGTTCACGGGCTTTGTCGCAATAAGAACGAAACAAGAACGTAGCATGTGACCTAAAAACCTTCAACGGTCTTGCAACCCCCCCTCTTGCAAACCTTTGGTGCGCGTTCATACTTAAAGAGAACACCACCCAGCGCAACAACCGGGAGATGCTCAATGCTGATCGGCATTCCAAAGGAAATCAAAGGCGGTGAGTTCCGCGTCGGCATGACCCCCGCCAGCGTGCGCGAAGCGCTCAGCCACGGCCATCAGGTGATCATTGAGCACAACGCCGGTATCGGCATCGGGGCCACGGATCAAGACTACGAACAGCTCGGCGCGACCATCGCGGCGGATGCGGTCCAGGTGTGGAACAGCGCCGACTTGGTGGTCAAAGTCAAAGAGCCCCAAGCGATTGAGCGCGCCCAACTGCGCCCCGGCCAAATCTTGTTCACCTATCTGCACCTTGCCCCGGACACGGAACAAACCACCGACTTGATGCAAAGCGGCGCAACCTGCATCGCTTATGAAACGGTGACGTCGCCGCACGGCGATCTGCCCCTGCTCCACCCCATGAGCGAGGTCGCCGGGCGCATGTCGATCCAGGTCGCGGCGCATGCCTTGGAACGCGAAGCGGGTGGACGCGGCATGCTGCTGGGCGGGGTGCCGGGTGTGGCGCCCGCCAAAGTCACCGTCATCGGCGGCGGCACGGTGGGGGCCAACGCGACCCTGATGGCGGTGGGCAGCGGAGCCGAGGTGGCGGTGCTGGATAAAAGCAATGAGACGCTGCGCGCGCTGAACGCCCGGTTCGGTGCACGCATCAAAACCGTCTATTCCAATTCTGAGACCTTGGAGCAATATGTGACGGAGGCCGACGTGGTGATCGGCGGGGTGCTGATCCCCGGTGCCGCCGCGCCCAAACTGGTCAGTGAAGAAATGATCAAAGCCATGCGCCCCGGCGCGGTGGTGGTCGACGTCGCCATCGATCAAGGCGGCTGCTTCGCCACGTCCCACGGCACCACCCATGCCGATCCCACCTACATCGTGCACGACGTGGTGCATTACGCCGTCACCAACATGCCCGGCGCGGTGCCGCACACCTCGACCTACGCGCTCAACAACGCCACCCTGCCGTTCATCCTCGCCATCGCCGACAAAGGTGCCGCCCAAGCGCTGAAAGACGATCCGCACCTGCGGAACGGCCTCAACGTGATGGCCGGAAACATCACCTGCCGGGCGGTGGCGGAGGCCCAGGGGCTTGAGTTCACCGACCCGCAGACGCTGTTGTAAGCAAGCTGGACACCGCCCCGTTCGCGCGCAATGATGGTGCGCATGACAACTGCTGATTCTCCGCTTGAATTCGATGACAACGGCCGCGCCAAGGCGGTGACGGACGCAGAAACGCGACTGTTGGCGGCGGTGAAAAGCGGCGACGTCGCCCACATCCCAGGCGCGCCCAACCCCGAGCAAACAGAGGGCTGGAAAGACGCCCAAACCATCCGCGCCGAATTTCTGCGCCACCTGTGCCTACACCCAGACCTTTACGACATCGATCCACGCGGCATCAAACTCAGCGGCGCGCGCATCACCGGAACGCTGGACCTGGAAGCCGCCACGCTGCAGCGCCCGCTGTGGATCTTCAATTCGCGATTAGAATCCGCACCGATCCTGCAAGACGCCGCCACCCCGACCTTTGCCCTGCAAGGCTGTCACCTGCCAGGGCTCGGGGCCGACCGCCTCACCGTCACCGGCACCCTGCGCTTTGATGACAGCACCTTCAACGGCGAAGTCCGCCTCACGGGCGCAACCATTACTGGCCCCCTAGTCTGCACCAAGGCCACCTTCGACAACGCGGGTGGCACAGCGTTCCATGCCGACGGACTGACATGCGGCGGTAGCGTGTTTTTACGCAACGTCACCGCCACCGGCGAAACCCGCCTGTTGGGCGCGAAAATTACGGGAGACTTGAGCTGCACACAGGCCACCTTCGACAACGAGGGAGACACGGCGTTCCACGCTGACAGGCTGAAATGCGGCGGCGGCTTATTTCTGCGCAACGCCAACACCAGCGGTACAATCCGCCTGTTGGGCGCGGTCATTAAGGGAGGCCTGAACGCCGCCGCCGCCACCTTCGACAACGCGGGGGAGACGGCGTTTCATGCAGACAGGCTAAAATGCGGTGGCAGCATGTTTTTACACAACGTCACCGCAACCGGCGAAACCCGCCTTTTAGGCGCGGACATTGCTGGAAATCTAGACTGCCACCATGCAACCTTCGACAACTCTGATCTGACCGCATTTGGTGCCGAACGCATGCAGGTTCAGGGGCGCTTTTACTGGCGCGATCTGGCCCGTCCGCCCCAGGGGACGGTGAATTTCACTCATGCACGGGTCGGCGACTTTGCCGATGATGGCAGCGGCTGGCCAACGGCGGGGCAGTTGTATATCGACGGTTTTCAATATGAAAACCTGGGCGGCGACACAACCGTAGACGGGCGGTGTGACTGGCTGGACAGAATGCCAAAAACATTGAATTCAGCCCCGGTCTTTTCGCCCCAGCCTTATGAACAGTTGGTCAAGGTGTTGCGCACCGCCGGGCATGAGCGCGATGCACGTTTGATCGCCATCGCCAAGCTGGATGCGTATCGAGATTTCCTTAAAGACCAGGATGCTTTTCAAGACGGTGTCCATAAAATCAAAGACACGATGCCCGAACGCTACCGGGAACTGAACCGCCTCAAAACCTTCCGAAAAACCTTGCGCACCTACGCCACCCGCACGCCAAACTTTTTGCGGCGGGCGTGGTATGGATTTTTCAAAGCCGTCGCAAATTATGGTTATGAGCCGTGGCGCGCGGGTTATTGGTTGGCGGGGTTTTGGTTGGTGGGGACGCTTATTTTTGGCTGGGCCGAGGCTGCCGCCTATATGCGCCCGGCCAAGGAACGCATCACCGCCAGCGCCGAATACACCCTGCCGCAATCAGCATGTGAAACATTGGGGTGGCGCTCCGTCCTTGCACCGGACGGACCATCGTCCATGTGTATCCCTACGGACTACACGGCGTTTAACGCCATCACCTATTCCCTCGACATCTTGATCCCCATCGTCGACCTGCACCAAGAAACATTTTGGGAACCGTCCAGCGCGGGATGGCGTGGCGGGTTCTTGCGCTTTTGGTTGTGGTTTCAAATCATCGCGGGCTGGGTGCTGACCACCGTCACCGTGGTCGGCTTTACCGGCGTCATCAAAAAAGACTGACGCCCAGCAAAGCCGGGAACGTTCACACGGTGTGAAACACCACCCCCCACATCAACAGACCAACCGCCGTCAGCACGATCGAGTTGGCCGCGATGCCGCCGAAGGCTGCGGTGGAAAATTGGCGAAAGCCGATCAACAGGGCCATCGCGCCACCGCCCACGGCGAGCAAGATGCCCAGCAGCATCACGGCGGCGTTGAGGTAGATGAAAAATTCCGCCTCCACCGGGTTATAGGGAATGAACGAGCCGCCCCAAAACAGGGCGTTGGCCGCAGCGCCGATGACCACGGGCATCACAAAGGGCATTTTTCCCTTAATCATCAGGCGGGTAGGCTTAGCGATCATATGCATATCCGTATCTCCCGCTAAAGTTTTCATTAACCATAACGTGACACGGTTTCAGGCAAGTCGCTGTGACGGGGCGCATAGGACAGAAAGCAAAAACCCAAAGCAAACCAAGCCACACACAAAAACATAGAAAAACACAAGATGAACTCCACCTTAAGTATTTGAAGTAAAGACAAAATAACATTGACGCCTTGTCTTTTTAAACGGCATGCTGATGATGTCTGACGATATAGAGAAGTCTAATATGCTCCTACTCCGTCCCCCCAAACACACTTGGCACGCGATCACGCACGCAGCATCTCTGTGTATGGTGCTTTGCTTTGCGCTCATCGCACACCAGGCCAGGGCTGATGAAAGCGTATATTCCGATCCCAAATACGTTTACCAAGAACACCAGTTTAGCGATGGCAAAACCGTTCGGGTCGGCGTTGCCCAGAATCCGCCCATCGGCATTCACGGTAAAGGCAAACCACCTCAAGGTTTTGCAGTCGATATCATCCGCGACGTCGCCAAGACGGAACGCTGGAATCTCTCTTTTGTCGAAAAGCCATGGCCGGAACTGCTCAAAGAGTTGGAGGGGGGCCGCATCGACCTGCTCGGTGGCATCGCCCACACGCCGGCGCGGGCGAAGAAATACGAATTTTCCTCCCAAGCTTCTGCAAACAATTGGGCTGTGGTCTACCGCGACAAAGATACGCCCCTTAACAGCATTGAAGACTTAAACGGCAAGCGCATTGCGTTGATCCCCGGTAACGTGCACACCGTTGCATTGGAAAAACTGGCCGCGTCCTTTGGCTTCAGTTACATCGAAGTTCCCGTGAAATATTATGCACAAGCGCTGGAAAGCGTTGATGCCGGACAAGCCGACGTCGGCATCGTCGCCAGAACGTTTCATATTTTCAATGCGGAAAAATACAAGGCGATGCCCACCGACATTCGCTTCAACCCCATTGAGCTTCGCTTCGCCGCACCCAAGGGAACAGGCAGCGAACTTCTGTCGGCCATCGATCGCCACCTATCGATCCAGAAAAACGATCCGTCGTCGCACTATACCCTGTTGCTCGCACACTGGTTCACCGGGCCGGTTAAAGAGGTCTTCCCGCCCTGGGCTTACTGGACCGTTGGCATCATCGCTGTTTTTGCATTCGCCTTATGGCTGGGCGTGGTGTGGCTGCGCCGCGAAGTCAACGCCCGCACCAAAGAGGTCCGTGAAAGTGAAAAGAAATTTAAAATCCTGACCGAAGCATCACCCGTGGGCGTCTTTTATACTGACCCCAAAGGGGCATGCCTGTTCACCAATAAAAAGTGGTGCGCCATTGCGGGCATGAGCCAAGATCAAGCGCTTGGACAAGGGTGGACGAACGGCCTGCACCCCGACGATCAAGAGCACGTCTTTGCGGAATGGTCCGCCGCCACCGAAAACAACCGCCCGTTCAAGGCCGAGTACCGTTTCAGAACCGCCGACGGAAAAAGCACCTGGGTCGTTGGCCAAGCCTTGGCACAGCTCAACGACACCAATGAAATCGTCGGTTACGTCGGAACCATTACCGATATCACGGAACGCAAACGCGCCGAAGAACGCATCAATCGGCTGGCCCATCATGATGCCCTGACCGGACTGCTCAATCGCTACAGCTTTGAAGAACGGTTGGAACAAGCATTGCGCACGGCCCGCAGAACGCAGCAACACTTGGCCGTACTGTTCATCGATTTGGATCACTTTAAAAACATCAACGACACCATCGGCCACCATGCTGGCGATGCCGTATTGATTGAGGTCGCCAGACGCTTGCGCGCCATATCGCGTGAAAGCGACATCATCGCGCGCTTGGGCGGCGATGAGTTCGTGGTCATCCTCAACGGCCTGAAAAAAGACACCGACGCCACACCCGTGGCCGAAAAGATTATGCGCGCCCTAAGCGAACCTTATCAGCCCGGCTTAGAAGACCTGCATTCCACCACCAGCATCGGCATCAGCATTTTTCCCATGGATGGCGACAATGCTGAGGTCTTGATGCAGCAGGCGGACACCGCGATGTATCACGTCAAAGCCCAGGGGCGGAACGGATACCAATTCTTCACCCCTGAGATGAACGCCGAGGTGCTATCGCGCATCACACTGGAAAAAGACCTTCGCACCGCACTGGAAGACAACCAGTTTGAGCTCTATTACCAGCCTAAAATAAGCGCCTCCGACATGCGCATCGACGGGGTCGAAGCCCTTATCCGCTGGCATCACCCAGACCGCGGGCAAGTACCACCCGATGCCTTCATTCCATTTGCCGAAGAAACCGGCCTAATCATCCCCATTGGCGAATGGGTGGTCGAAGAAGCCTGCCGCCAACAGGTCGAGTGGCGCGAACAGGGTTTAAAGGTCAGCGTCGCCGTCAACCTTTCCGTCAACCAATTGTACTCACCTCGTCTCATCGCTCAGTTCGAAGACATTTTTCAGCGCTACGATATAAAGAGCGGTGACATTGAGGCTGAAATCACGGAAACAACGGCCATGCACAACCCCGATGAGGCCATCGTCAACCTCACCGCACTGCGCAACCTCGGCGTGGACATTGCCATCGACGATTTCGGCACCGGCTATTCATCGCTATCGCACCTCAAGCGCCTGCCCATTCAGTTTTTAAAGCTCGACCGCTCGTTCGTGCGCGACATCACGACGGACGAAAACGACGCCGCGATCAGTGCTGCCACGGTCGCTCTGGCTCACCAACTGGGCCTCAAAGTCATCGCCGAAGGTGTGGAAACCGAAGCCCAACAAGCCTTCCTCAGCGATATCAAGTGCGACCACTTACAAGGCTACCTGTTTAGTAAGCCGCTGCCCAAAGACCAAGCGGCGACGTTCTTGCGTTCTCAGGAAACCTAAAACAATCCCTCGATCTCGCCGTCCGCGTTGACGCGGATATCTTCGGCGGATGGGTGTCTTGGCAGGCCCGGCATGGTCATGATGTCGCCGCAGATCACCACCACGAATTCCGCACCCGCCGACAGGCGCACGTCGCGCACCGGCATGACGTGATTGCTGGGTGCGCCCAAAAGGTCCGGGTCGGTGGAAAAGCTGTATTGGGTTTTGGCGATGCACACCGGCAGGTGTCCGAAGCCATCGTCTTGATACATCTTGAACTTGGCGCGGATTTTTTTGTCCGCGATCACGCCTTGCGCGCCGTACATCATGCGCGCCACGGTGCGGGTCTTGTCCCACAGCGGCATGTTGTCGGGATACAGCGTGTGAAATTCCGACGCATCCGCTTCGGCCAGTTTGACCACCGCATGCGCCAGGTCTTCGGTGCCCGCGCTGCCGTCGGCGTGATGGGTGCAGGAAATGGCTTCGACCTCCAATTCCGCGCAGCGCTGGCGCAACAAGTCGACCTCTTGATCGGTGTCCGCAGCAAAGCGATTGAGCGCCACCACCATCGGCACGCCGAAGTGACGTAGGTTTTCGACGTGACGCGCCAAGTTATCGAAGCCCTTGATCAAGGCGTCTTCGTTGGCTTCAGAGTATTCACCCTTTTTCGCGCCGCCTTGCATTTTCAACGCGCGCAAGGTCGCCACCAGCACCACCGCGTCGGGCTTGAGACCGCCTTTGCGGCATTTGATGTCGAAGAACTTTTCCGCGCCCAAATCGGCACCGAAGCCGGCCTCGGTGACCACATAATCGGCGCACTTCAACGCCGTCTTGGTGGCCATCAAGGTGTTGCAGCCGTGCGCGATGTTGGCAAACGGGCCGCCGTGTACAAACGCGGGCGTGCCTTCCAAGGTCTGCACCAGATTGGGTTTGAGCGCATCTTTGAGCAGCGCGGCCATCGCGCCTTCGGCCTTGATTTCGGATGCGCGCACAAAGCGGCGCTGTTCCATATCTTGACCGATGATGATGTTGCCAAGGCGACGTTGCAGGTCAGCCAAGTCGGTCGCCAGGCACAAGATCGCCATGATCTCGCTGGCCGCGGTGATGTCAAAACCACCTTGGCGAGGCGCGCCGTTGGTCACCCCGCCCAAACTGGTTACCATGTCGCGCAATGAACGATCGTTCATGTCCACCGCGCGCCGCCAACTGATGCGGCGGTTGTCCAAGCCTTGTTCCATGCGCCAATAGACGGTGTTGTCGATCATCGCCGCAAGCAGATTGTTCGCCGCCGCGATGGCGTGAAAGTCACCGGTGAAATGCAGGTTGATGTCTTCCATGGGGATGACTTGCGCATGGCCACCACCCGCCGCGCCGCCCTTCATGCCAAAGCACGGGCCGAGGCTGGGCTCGCGCAGACAGATGGCGGCTTTTTTGCCGATCCGCGACAGCCCATCGCCGAGCCCCACCGTGGTGGTGGTCTTGCCCTCACCCGCCGGGGTCGGCGAAATGGCGGTGACCAGAACCAGTCGCCCATCGTCTTGACTTTGCGCGCCGTCGATCCAATCCAGCGCGATCTTGGCTTTGTCTTCGCCGTAACGCACCAGCGCATCGTCGGGAATGCCCAGCTTATCGGCGATGTCGCCAATCGGTTTGGGCGTGACCGCCCGGGCGATGTCCAGATCGGTCATAGAGCGCGCTCCCATCAGCCGGTGCGGATTTGCGCGAGGAATTGATCGACCTCACGACGCAAGGTTTCGGATTGCTGGCTCAGTTCGCTGGCGGCGCTCAGCATTTGACCCGCCGACTGGCCGGTTTCTTCGGCCCCTTGATTGACGTTGGCGATGTTGGAAGAGACCTCCGACGTGCCGCTTGAGGCCTGTTCGACATTGCGCGCGATTTCTTGCGTTGCCGCCCCTTGTTCTTCCACCGCCGCCGCGATGGCCGATGCGATTTCGTTCATCTGGTTAATGGTGGAACCGATGGAACCAATCGCCTGCACCGCGTCTTGAGTGGCACCTTGAATGCCGCCGATTTGGGTGGAGATTTCTTCGGTCGCTTTCGCCGTCGCGTTGGCGAGGTTTTTGACTTCCGAAGCCACCACCGCGAAACCCTTGCCGGCATCGCCCGCTCGCGCCGCTTCGATGGTGGCGTTGAGCGCCAACAGATTGGTCTGGTCGGCGATGTCGGTGATCAAGGCGACCACCTCGCCGATTTTGCTGGCCGCATCGGCAAGGCCTTGGACCTTGGCGTTGGCACCATCGACCTCGGCCACCGCCGCACCGGCGATCTGTGTGGACTGCGCCACCTGACGCGAGATTTCCGAAATCGAACTCGACAGTTCTTCCGCAGCCGACGCCACCGTTTGCACGTTGGTCGAAGCTTCTTCCGCCGCGGAACTGGCGGCGGTGGATTGCTGCAAGGTCAAGTCCGCCGTTTCCGACATCACTTGCGCCGACGATTGCATTTCGGTCGACGCCGACGAGACCGAGTTGACCACCCCGCCGACGCTGGCTTGGAAGTCGTCCGCCATTCCCATCATCATGTCGCGCTTTTCTTGTTCGGCCCGCACTTCGGCTTTCTTTTGTTCTTCACTTAAGCGTTGGACCTCAATGGCGTTGTTCTTGAACACTTGAACGGCATCGGCCATTTCGCCGATTTCATCCTTGCGATCTTGAGAGGGAATTTCGGCTTGCAAGTTTCCATCCGCCAAAATGCCCATCGCATCGGTCATGCCAATGATCGGACGGGCCATGGAATTGCCGACCCAAAAGCCCGCCACGCCAATCGTCACAACGCCACCGACTGCGATGATCGCCATCAAGATTTCCATTTCCGTGACCGCCGCCAGAGCTTCGTGCTCATCGATTTCCGCGATCAACGCCCAGGTCATATCGCCGACCGACACCGGCCCGTAAGTGGTCAACACCGTTTCGCCGAGATAGTTTTCTTCGATGTCGGCACCTTCTTCACCCGCCAAGGCGTGGTTCGACGCAAGCGTATCGACTGAGCCTTTCGCAGGGTCGGCAAAGGACGCTTCAACCGAATGGCTGTCCGGTGAGCGCACAGAATCGGAACGCATCAGCTTGTCGCTGCCGACCAAATAGGTCGAGCCCGTTTCGCCAAGGCCTTCGCTTTGCTGCATCACCGCGTTGATGGCGTTCAGGCTCAACTGCAATGCCACCACCATTTCGATTTCTTGATCCTCGGGATGGATCACCGGCTGTGCGACGAACGCCGCCGGGACACCGTCCGATGGAGCATAGCCCGCAAAATCGGCGATACCGTATTTGCCGGTTTTGAGAACGCTACGCACCAATTCGCCAAGGTTGGAATCCGCGTATTTGCCGTCCACCATATTGGTTTGATAATCGGCTTCCTTGCTGGCGGTGTAGAACACATAGCCATCGGGCATGATCAAAAACAGATCGTAATAACCGTAAGCATCGACGTATTTCTGATAAAACTCGACGCCGTTCGCATCCACCGGCACGAAGGCTTCGGCCACATCAATTTCAGCCAAGATCGCCCACTCGACACCGAACACATCGATGGAGGCAAACGCCGACAACACTGGATTGCCGTTGTAATCGGCGACGATGTCGACGCCCATATCGCCGCCCAACGCCAGATTGGCGGCTTCTGTGTTGACGGCGCCTTTTTCGGGATTGGCGAAGGATGCTTCGACGCTGCGATTTTCTGAATCCAGATACGAATTCGAACGCATCAAATGATCGGGGCCGACCAAATAGGTTTCGCCGGTTTCACCCAGCCCGGTGCGCTCTTGCATGATGACGTTGATGGGATCGAGCGGGATTTGCAGAACCAACACCCCCACCGGCGCACCATCCACACCTTCGATCTGACCCGCGACAAACGATGCGGGCATATTGTCCGAAGGGCCATAGGGGCGGAAATCGGCAAAGCCTAAGGTCTCCGCATCCTCAGCATCACGCGCCGCGCGAAAAGCGTCGGCGAGGCCAGAGTCTTTCAAGAAGCCCGTTTCCAAGTTGTCGCCCAGACCGCCGCCTTGGGTGACGGAATAAACCACGTCACCGGACATTGAAACCAAGAAGATGTCCACATAACCGTTTTCATCAAGGTTTTCTTCCAGCCACGTATGATACTTGCCCGCAGCCACCTTCCAGTTCGCACCACGGGTGTTGTTGCCTGCGTCCTTAAACGCGGCGGCGAACTCCTGCACCGCGACGGCGGTCAGCGGGGTGTCCTTCAGGGCATGGGTCGCCCCGGCCAGTCGATCGTCGAAATAGCTTTGGATTTGACTTTGCTTGATGGTGCGGATGGCTTCGAGTTTGCGAAAGCCTTCTTCCATCATCGTTGTGGTGGTTTCCACCAACACCTGGGTATCACCCTCGCGTTGATGAAAGAACGCCTCGATCTGGCTTTGCTTGACGGCGCGCAGCCCTTTGAGCTGATTGAACGCCCCTTCTTCCAGCGCAACGATGGTTTTGTTTAGCGAAATCAACGCAACGATGGCAAACGGCACGATGCCGACCAGCAAAAACGCGACAATCAACTTGGACCTGAGCTTCATGACTTCTCCCCATTTATGACCACTCACAAACGCGCACAGCCACCCCAAGCCGCGCCATCGTTGATGAGCATACGTGGGACCTCATGCTTTAAGCATTTTTTGATTCCGAGCATCCCACACTCCCCGAATGTGCAGTGTAGACAACATCATCCCTCAGACACAAGGTGGTGTGCCGACAATGCCGTCCCCGCTCACGAGAAAGGCCGCTCCACCGGGCGGCGGAACGGCCTTTATCATCGCGAAATCAGGGGTGTTTTTATTTAGAACACACCCTTTTTATTTAGAACATACACGGGCCGATTCACGCATCAGCTCCAAAAAGCGCTGACGTACGACGGCGTCGTCGATCTGATAGAATGTGCGCACCAATTCCAACGTTTCACGGCGGTCCAAGATTTCCGCATCCGGTGCACTGGCCGGAATGGGCTTACCTTTTTTCGCGCCTTTTTCAGCGTAGGACTTCAGTTCCGAAGTCATTTCGTCAAAGAAGTACGAAATGGGAACGCCCAAAATACGGCTAAATTCGAACAGGCGGCCAGATCCGATACGGTTCGCGCCACGTTCGTATTTTTGAATTTGCTGGAACGTCAGAGCGACTTTTTCGCCAAGATCTTTCTGGCTCATCCCCAATAAACCACGACGAGCGCGAATACGTGCGCCCACGTGAGCATCAATGGGTGTTGGACCATCTTTGGTCTTGCGCGGAGCAATTTTTGCTTTTGCAGTTACACTCATATTGAACACCTTTTTATCTACCCTTCCCAGATGCAATCATAAGTCGGAATGGCGAGAAAATCCCTATTTTTTTTTCCTGCAACCAAAGACTCAATAATCACAACTCTTTATAGATGGTATTTGACCGACAATCGACAACGATTAATCTCACAAATGCAAATATAATGACTACCCCTGTATGCGAATCAAATTTTCCATGACGCACAGCAAAGAGAAACCCGCGCCATCCGTTGTGGCCATTAAAAAACCCAAACCACCTCACCATGCCCCTGCACGTCACCCTGCAAGCGTGTTGCAGGCCTTTATTTCAACGCGCAAAAAGAGCAACGCCTCATCAAAATGCGGTTCTTTCTTGGCCCGCAAAACAATACCGTCCATGATGGTGAGAGACGCAAAGACAACGCATAACGCTTGTGTGCACTTATGATCGAACAAACTAAACCAGTCGGTGAACGGATCACCGGAGCGTTGCAAAAACGCCCCGCACGTTTGAAGCGTGAGCATGAGTTGAAAAAGAAAATCAGCAAGATCATTAAAGAGCACCCGAACAAAAGCCTGAGCGTCATCCGGCGCTGGTTGTACGACGACCCAAATTGGAAGCGCCAACGGTTCAAACCCATGAAAATATACCCCGTGATTATGACGATGCTCATCGCCCTCGCCGCCGCGCCGGCATGGTCATCGAGCTCAACACTCAGTTCCACACCCGTTCCACAAAGCGCCACCGCCCGGGGCGATCTTGCGGGGCCGGGACCGTCGGGGGTGTTCGCCCTGCGCACGGTCGAGCAATGGCGAAATTTTCAAACCGAGCAACGCCTCAACTGGCCCATCACCATCGATTTCAAGCGCAACATGGTCATCGCGGTGTTGCTGGGCACGCGCAACAGCGGCGGCTACACCGCCAAAATTTCCGATGTGCGCGCCACCGACTGGATGGTCGAAGTCACCTACAGCGAAATCCCGCCGCAAGCGAACCAAGCGGTTATCCAAACGCTGACCAATCCCTATGTGCTCAGCGTCATCCCACAATCGCAACACCCGGTGGTGTTCAGCCGTGGACATTTCACCACGCAATCCATCCCGCACAGCGAATACACCCGCCTGATCCGCACCATCAGCGAAACGACCTATCAGTTGGACGACGAACGGCGTAAAAATGCCATGGCGCAAGGCCGCATCCGCGATTTGACGGACTTGCTGACGCGTACATCCCCCCAACCCGCGAATTGAGCCCCCCACATGCCATCCACCATCACCAGCATTCTTTCACAACTCGAAGCCCTGTTCGGTGATCGCCTGAGCACCAATGCAGGCGTCCGTGAAGCCCATGGCCGGGGCGAAGGCACGCAAGCGAGCGAACCGCCCGATGCGGTGGTGTTTCCCACTTCGACCGATGAGGTCAGCCAGCTGGCCAAGCTGTGCCACGGCGCGGGCGTGCCGCTGATCCCGTTCGGCGCAGGCACATCTTTGGAAGGCCACGTCGCCGCGCCCTTTGGCGGTGTCTCGATCGATTTTTCGCACATGAACCGGATCGGTGACGTTCACGGCGAAGACCTCGACGCCGTGGTGCAACCGGGCGTGACGCGCAAGCAGCTCAATGCCCATCTGCGCGACACCGGATTGTTTTTTCCCGTCGACCCCGGCGCCGACGCCACCATCGGCGGCATGTGCGCGACCCGCGCCAGCGGCACCTCGACCGTGCGCTATGGTTCGATGAAAGACAACGTCTTGGCGATGGAGGTCGTGCTGGCCGACGGGCGGGTGATCAACACCGGCACCCGCGCGCGCAAATCGGCTGCGGGTTATGACCTCACCTGCTTGATGATCGGTTCGGAAGGCACGCTGGGCATCATCACCGAAGTCACCGTCAAGCTGCACGGCATCCCCGAAACCGTCACCGCCGCCGTGTGTCCGTTCCCCACCATCGAAAACGCCGTCGATTGCGTCATCGCGGCGGTACAGATGGGGGTGCCGATGGCGCGCATGGAATTGCTGGACGCGGTTTCGATCATGGCCGTGAACCGTCATTCCAAGCTCGACCTTAACGAAGCACCAACTTTGTTTTTGGAATTCGAAGGCTCATCCGCATCCGTGGCGGAACAAGTCGAAACACTCAAAACGCTGGCCGAAGATTTGGGCGGCACCGATTTTCAATGGGCCGACAAGCCCGAAGACCGCACCCGCCTGTGGACCGCGCGTCACAACATGTATTACGCCGGACTGGCATTGCGCCCCAGCGCCAAATCGCTCACCACCGACGTATGCGTGCCCATTTCCAACTTGGCCGAATGCATTCGGCGGACCCACAAAGCCTTGGATGAAAGCGCATTGACCGGACTGATCTTGGGCCATGTCGGCGACGGCAACTATCACACTTTGCTGTTGTTCGATCCCGAGAACCCAGACGAAGTCGAAGAGGCAGAACGCCTCAACACCGCCATCGTCGATCAGGCCTTGGCACTGGACGGCACCTGCACCGGCGAGCATGGCGTCGGCCAAGGCAAGACAAAATATCTGCGTCGGGAATTGGGTGAAGATGCGGTCGATGTTATGATTCAACTGAAATCGGCTTTTGACCCGACCAACATCCTCAATCCGGGCAAAGTCATTCCAAAAAGATAGGCACGTGGGGAAGGAGACCGTGATGAGCACGCCACAAAGCGGCATTTTTATTGAAGGGCATCGCTATCTGCATGCGCTGGAATACAGCCTCAAGCCCGAGGCCACGCCGCACGCCGTGATGTCGACCTTGCAAGCGGCGCTCAACATATCGCAGACCGCTGTCGCCGAAGTTGTGTTCGCTTTTGGACCCACGGCATGGGCGGAATTGGCGCGCGAGCGCATGCCCAACGGCCTCACCGACTTTCAAACCCTTGATGGTCCCAAGGCGCACGCCCCGGCCAGCCAACGCGATATCTTGGTGTGGCTGCACGCCCCCAACCGCGACCAAGTGATGGACGCGGTGCTGGCGATTGATGGCGTATTGACGAAGGTCGCCAGCCGCGAATTGGATCTGCCCGGCTTTGTCTATCACGACAGCCGCGACCTCACCGGCTTTGTCGATGGCAGCGCCAATCCCAAAGACGCTGAAGCCAAAACTGCCGCCGCCCTGGTGCCCAATGGTGAGCCCGGCGCGGGCGGGGCGATCGTGATGTCGCAAAAATGGGTGCACGACTTAGACAAGTTCAACGCGCTTAAAGTGCCCGATCAAGAACGTGTCATCGGGCGCACAAAAACAGATAGCATCGAATTGGAAGGCGACGCGCAGCCCAACGACAGCCACGTCAGCCGCACGGATCTAAAAGTGCACGGCGTGGCGCAAAAGATGTACCGGCGCAGCTTTCCGTACGGCGACGCAGGCGAGCACGGTTTGTACTTCCTCGCCTTCGCCTGCGAGCAAGCGCGCTTCGACACTGTTCTGTCCAGCATGTACGGCCTGGACGAAAACGCCACCACCGACCACCTTTTGGACTTTTCCACGCCGGTGACCGGAAGCTACTGGTTCGCGCCCAGTGAAGAGGATTTAGAGGCTGCGCTGGCTTAAGGGCTTAAGGCATCCAGGTGTCGATATCCGCCACCGACTGTTCGCCGCTGTCCATATCTTTGACTTCGTGGTTTTTCTGTTCCGCGTTGGCGGGGAACCACACGTAGGGAATGCCTTTGCGCGATGCGTATTTCATCTGCGCTTTGAGCGATTTGGCCTCGTGATACATCTCGACCTTGAAGCCGCGTTCGCGCAGCTTGCGTGATGTCACGCCCAAGTCGGTGCGTGACGATCCGGGCAAGCACGCGACCATCACGTCGGTCGGGCACTTGGCCCCCACGTCGATGCGGCCTTCTTTGACCAGCTTTGAGAAAATCCGCGAAAAACCGATGGAAATCCCCACGCCGGGCAATTTCTGGCGCGAGTACGACCCCACCAGATTGTCGTAACGTCCACCCGCGCACACGGTCGGGAAATCGGGGTAATCGACCAGTTTGCCTTCGTAAACGGTGCCGGTGTAATAGTCGAAACCGCGCGCGATGGACATATCGGCGACCACGGTGCCTTTTTCCAGGTGCGCCAGTTCCAACATCACGAAGGTCAGTTCTTCCAGACCCATTTCCAGCATCTCATTATCAATGCCGAAGGCGCGCACCTCGTCGGCGAAGCTGATGTCATCGGTCTTGATCGACGCCAGCTCGACGCATTTGCTCGCCACCGACGGGGCGAGACCCAGTTCTTCGGTGAGACCCTTGATCACACCGTCATGGCCGATTTTGTCGAGCTTGTCGGCGATACGGATGGCGCCCACCGCGTCTTCGATACCCAGGCCTTGGTAAAAGCCTTGCAGGATTTTGCGGTTGTTGACGTGCAAGCGCACCGGACCGACGTCCAGACGGTTCAACACGTCCAAGGTCATCGCTGGGATTTCGGCGTCGAAATGCAACGAGATTTCGTCTGTGTCGATGACGTCGATGTCGCACTGCATGAATTCGCGCAGGCGACCTTCTTGTGGGCGTTCGCCACGCCAGCAGCGTTGCATCTGATAGCGTTTGAACGGAAACACCAGATTGCCAAAATGCTGGGCGACGTAGCGCGCCATCGGCACGGTCAAATCGTAGTGCAGGGCCAAGCGCCCGCCGCCGCTTTGCGGATCGTCTTCGCCCGGTTCCGCCGCCAAACGGCGCAGGCCATAGATTTCTTTATCCGCGTCGCCACCTTTGGCGGCGAGCACGTCGATCTCTTCGACCGACGGGGTTTCGATGGAACAAAAGCCGTATTGTTCGAACGCGCCGCGGATTTGATCCAGCCAGCGCTGTTCGACCAAGCGCACCTCCGGCAGCCATTCCAAAAATCCTGAAATGGGACGCGGTTTGTAGATATCGTTTTTGCCGCTCATGAGAGGTGTCCGATCCATCTAAAGTCGATTAAGGGGGCTATTTGTATCCGAGCCGTCCCGCTAATCAAGGGCTAATCGGTTTTCAGGCGCTCCAAAGGGCCCTTGAGCTTGCGCGCACGGGCTTTCAGCGCCGGAATCGGACTGGCCAGGGCCTTTTCAGTCATTTTCAACGCCGTGTCGATCAGGCTGGTATCTTTGTGCGCCAAATCGGCCATGCCTTGCAACGCCGAAGTGCGCACGATGCGGCTATCGGCGCGCTCAAACCACTTGGTGAAAATCAGCGCCAAATCGTCGATTTCATCTGCCTCTAGGTCAAGACGCGTGACCAACTGCGCCAGATGCCAGCGCACTTCGTTTTGGCTGGCTTCTTCGATCAGTTCCAACAGGTAATCTTTGTGGCGCGCCAACAGATCAAACCGTTGCACGGTGGCTTTTTCCAGTGCATCCGCCGCACGCATGCGCACCGCAGGACTGCTGTACGACATCAAGTCCACCAGCTCATCGATATGGCGGGGATCGGCAAGCGCCAGACGCACCGCCTCGGCCACTTGTCCGGTGGTTCTATTATCGCCTTCTCTCAACAAATTCAGCATCTTGCCCATACAGCGCCCTCACCTGAACAGGTGCCCATCATAACATACTCAGATGCTATTTCGAGGACATCGCACTGGGTTTGTGAGCGGCGATTTCGGCATCGCTGAGGCCTTGCAATTCGTGGGGGAACACCAACCATTTGTCGGTTTCGCGCACATAATAATCGGGTTCGAAATCGACTTTGCGCTTGGTGGGTTTGTAGTAAATCGTCGCCACCTTGATGGTGCCCGGCGTGTTGGCGCGCGACAAGTCCTTGATGCGTTGAATCACGGCATTGACGCTGCGTCCGGAATCGAACGTGTCGTCGACGATCAGCAAGCTGTCTTCGGCGTTGGCGTTCTCAATGATGTAATGCAGGCCGTGCACGCGGATTTCATCGCTTTGCTGCCAAACCCCGGTGTACGACGAGGTGCGGATGGCGATGTGATCGGTGGTGATGCCGCGATGCTCCAACAGCTCCTGCACCGCGATACCCACCGGGGTGCCGCCGCGCCAAATGGCGACGATATAGTTCGGCAAAAAGCCGTCATCGACAATTTGGTGGGCAAGGCTGAAGGAATCCTCCAGCAACTCGTTCGCGGTGATGAAGATTTTATCGCTCATAGCCTCAACCATACACGTAATGCAAAATGCCCAACACCGCGACCAGCAACACGGCGGGGTTGGCGTCGGACATACGACCGCTGGCGATCTTCACCACCGCGTAGGTGATGAAACCGATGGCGATGCCGTTGGCGATGGAAAAGGTCAGCGGCATCAAAATCGCCGCCAGAACCGCAGGCGCGTATTCTGTGACGTCGTCCCAATCGATATCCAACATGTTGCGCATGAAGTGCGTGGCGACGAACACCAGCGCCGCACCGGTGGCGTAGGCCGGAATGCTTTTCGCCAGCGGCGCAAGGCCTAAGCACAGCAAGAAAAACACCGCGACAACCACCGCCGTCAAACCGGTGCGTCCACCTTCTTTGATGCCAGCCGCACTTTCGATGTACGACGTGGTGTTGGAGGTGCCGAACAACGACCCGACGATGGTCGCCACAGAATCACTGATCACCGCGCGGCCGATGTTTTCGATCTTGCCGTCGTCGCCAATTTTACCGGCGATGTTGGCGACGCTGGTCAGCGTGCCGGCGGTGTCGAAGAAATCGACGAACAACAGGGCGAACACCACCCCGATCATCGCGGCGGTCAGCGCACCTTGGATGTCGAGCTTAAACAGCGTCGGCTCCAGGCTTGGCACCGAACCGACCACCCCCGCCAGTTCCGACGTGCCGGTGGCCCAACCGATGATGCTCACCGCGATGATGCCAATGACGATGCCGCCCGGCACGCGCAGTTTATCAAGCACCACCATGATGGTGAAACCGGCCAGGAACAACAGCACCGGCAAGCTGGTGAATTCGCCCAAGCCCACCAAGGTCGCTTGGTGATCAACCACCACACCGGCATTTTTCAAACCGATGATCGCCAAGAACATGCCGATGCCCGCACCGATGCCCAGCTTCAAGGATTTGGGGATCGAATTGATCACCCATTCGCGCAAGCCCGTAAGACTCAAGATCAAAAACAGCACGCCGCTGACGAACACCGCACCCAGCGCCACTTCCCAAGGCTGCTTCATGCCCAGCACGACGCCATAGGTGAAAAACGCGTTGAGCCCCATACCGGGCGCCAGCGCCACCGGCCAGTTGGCCCAAAAGCCCATGATCGAGCTGCCGACCATCGCCGCGATGATGGTGGCGACGAACACCGCGCCGAAGTCCAGCCCGCCGGTCGACAAGATCGCGGGGTTGACCACGATGATGTAAGCCATGGTCAGGAAGGTGGCGAAACCGGCGAGAAATTCCGTGCGCAAGGTGCTGCCCTTGGCGGTGACGCCAAAGTACTGATCGAGCCAATTCATGAGCGAAGTCCTTTGTCCCCAATGCAATGAATTCGTCACCACCAGCCCCCAGGCGGAGTAAGATGACGGCAAAATTACGCATTGATCAGTGCAGAGCGTCAACGTAAATCAACCGTGAGCGCTGTTTACAGGGCCAATCGATGGCCATATATAGTCCTGATGGATAAAAAAACGCCCCCCAAAGTCGGTATCATCTCGCTCGGTTGTCCCAAGGCGCTGGTCGATTCGGAACGCATTCTCACCAAACTGGGTGCAGAAGGCTACGAGATATCGGAAAGCTATGACGATGCCGACGTGGTGCTGGTCAACACCTGCGGCTTCATCGACAGTGCGCGCACCGAAAGCCTGGAAGCCGTGCAAGAAGCCATGGCTGAAAACGGCAAGGTCATCGTCACCGGGTGTTTGGGCATCGACGAAGGCGCCATCCGCGAAGTTGCGCCGGGCGTCTTATCGGTCACAGGACCGCACCAGTATGAGCAGGTGGTGAACGCCGTGCACGACGCCGTGCCGCCGCTGCACGATCCGTTCATCGACTTGGTCGGGCCGGAAGGCATGAAGCTGACCCCGCGCCATTATTCGTATCTGAAAATTTCCGAGGGCTGCAATCACAGCTGCAAGTTCTGTATCATCCCCGACATCCGCGGCAAGCTCGACAGCCGCCCGGTGGGCGAGGTGCTGCGCGAAGCCGAACGTCTGGTGGAAAGCGGCGTCAAGGAACTGCTGGTCATTTCCCAAGACACCAGCGCGTATGGCCTGGATCTCAACTACGTCGAAAACGATTGGCGCGGCAAACCGGTCAAAACCAACATGCACGAGCTCGCCAACGCGCTGGGCGACCTGGGCGCGTGGGTGCGTTTGCACTACGTCTACCCTTACCCCCACGTGGACAGCGTGATCGAACTGATGGCTGAGGGCAAAATCCTGCCGTATCTCGACATCCCGTTCCAACACGCCAGCGCATCAGTGCTCAAAGCCATGCGCCGCCCAGCGCACAAAGAAAAGCTGCTGGAACGCATCAATCGTTGGCGCGAGATTTGCCCAGACATCGCGTTGCGCTCGACCTTCATCGTTGGCTTCCCCGGCGAGACCGAAGAAGACTTCGAAACCCTGCTCAATTTCTTGGAAGACGCGCAGCTGGACCGGGTCGGGTGTTTTCAATACGAAAACATCGAAGGTGCCCAAGCCAACGCCCTGCCCGACCATGTGGACGCGGAAGACAAGCTATCGCGCTGGGAACGGTTCATGGAACTGTCCCAAGACATATCGGAACGCAAACTGCTGGACCGCATCGGCCAGTCCATGGAGGTGCTGATCGACGACGTCACGGACACCGGCGCGGTCGGACGAACCTACGCCGACAGCCCGGAAATCGACGGCAACGTCTACCTCGACGACGCAACCGACCTCAAACCCGGCGACAGGATCAAAGCCACCATCACCAAGTCGGGTGCGTATGATTTGTGGGGTGAGGTCGAGTAACCCCATATCCCAGCCTCAAGGTCGCAATCATCCCGGTGAGGCCATTGCAGCAAAACGGCAACCTGTTATGTAACCATACAAAACAGGTCTGCTTACCCCTCAAGAGCAGGCGTATTATTTCTCTTCTTAAAAGTCCGCCATTAGCCAGATGCAGACATTGGTTGCAAATCGAATTTCATGGTTTAGATTTCAATCCTGGAAACACATGTCCAAGTCTGTTTCCTTGGAGATTTCCATCGCAATTCTCTCCAACCCGCCAGGACCGTACTTGAAGGCGGGATATATGCACTTGTCCCCAAAAAGCGTATCGGTACGCAGGACGAATGTCATTCCACTAATTTCGATATTTTCTTCGTCGTATCGCCAAATCAAAAATAGCACTACGAGGATAGAGATAAGTACCAGGCCACTGATTAGTGCCAGGACTCCGAAAAAGCATTTCTTGAGAAAAGAAAACATTAGAACCATATGGCCAGCACCGATTCAGAAAATCAAGACTTATGTCCGCTTTGGGTCAAAAGCAGACGTAACAGCCATCCCAGAATAAAGGATGCTTACCACCTAAAAGCCGACGTGAGGTAGGCGCGCTGTAAAAGTCAGCCATTAGCCAGGAAGAGACAATCCTGTCTAGGGCTGTTACCAGTTGCTTTATGCTTTCACAAAGTAGTTAGACACATTAAACATCCCTATCTTCACTGTTCAGGGACAAATCATGGCGCAGAAAGCCACCATTTATAAAGTTGAACTTTCCGTTGCCGATATGGATCGTCACTATTACGAGACCCACAACCTGACCGTTGCCAAACATCCCTCCGAGACGGATGAACGGTTGATGGTGCGTATTCTCGCTTTTGCGCTGAATGCCCATGAGCAACTAGAATTTACCAGGGGCATTTCAACGGATGACGAGCCTGATATTTGGCAGAAAAGCTTAGGCGGCGAGCATGAGTTATGGGTGGCATTGGGGCTACCGAGTGAGAAGGTTGTTCGTCAATCCTGTGGTAAGGCCAACGAGTTGATTGTCTATTGTTACGGCGGCAGTACGGCTGAGGTGTGGTGGGACAAAATCAAAAACAGCACCGCCCGATTTGATAACCTTCAGGTTATAAATTTTTCAAAGAAGGACACCTGCGAACTGGGAAAACTGGCCAGTCGCTTGATGAAGTTGCAGGTTAATGTTCAGGGCGGCGATGTCATGGTCAGTGTTGATGACAGCACCGTTTACGTTACCCCGGTCAAATGGAAAAGTGCTGACCATGCAGCGTAAGGCTTACCGTACAAAAGCCGTCGTGAGGTAGGCGCGCTGTAAAAGTCCGCGTATGATCTGTAGAGCGATCTGACATCTGGAGAAACCGAATACCCCTCAAAGCCGCCGTCATCCCTGTGACCCCGTTGCAACAAAACGGCACTCTGTTGTGTAGACCTACAAGGAGTTTCGCTGATGTCGTTTGTGGCTTTATTGCTTGTTATCATTGTAGGTTTGGTGTTGTTTTTTGCTGTAACAATGTTGATTGATTCCAGCAACGAAATGTCTAAAAGAAACATGACAAACATCCCCATCTTTCCACCAACAAGCCTTAAATTACCTAAATACTGGTGGGTTTTTCCCCTTGCCGTGCTCGTCGTCATAACTCTTGTGCAGATTTATTGATAATCAGGAGAAGTTTTTTGCCCCTCAAAGTCGCCGTCATCCCCGTCACCCCGCTGCAGCAGAACTGCACCTTGATGTGGTGCACGGACACCCTGCAAGGCGTGGTGATCGATCCGGGCGGGGACATTGACACGGTTCAGGATGCCATTGCTGAGATTGGCTTTGAGGTGGTCAAGGTTTTACTCACCCATGGTCATTTTGATCACGTCGGCGGTGCGATGGATTTGGCGGAGCGCACCGGTGCGCCGATCTTTGGCCCGCATGCGGACGATGAGTTCATCACCTCCAAGGTTGTCGAAGGTGGACAGAAATTCGGCCTGGGCGGCGGGCGCGACATCAGCGGCAATGCGTGGCTGAACGACGGCGACACGGTTGCGTTCGGCAACGTCACCCTCGACGTTCTGCACACCCCCGGCCACACGCCGGGACACATCGTGTTTTTCAATGCCGAGGCCAAGGTCGCGCAAGTGGGCGACGTGTTGTTCAAAGGGTCCATCGGGCGCACCGACTTTCCGCGCGGCGACCTCGACACCTTGGTGACTTCGATCACCACCAAACTGTGGCCGCTGGGCGACGACGTTGCGTTCGTGCCCGGCCACGGCCAGACCGGCACAATCGGCGAAGAACGCGTCACCAATCCGTTTGTCGGGGTTGCGGCGCTTAAACGCTAACACCTTATAGTCTTTGATAGTTCTTGATTTTCAGACGCCTATCCGCTTCCCTATCCCGGTAACGAGATGAGGGCACCATGGCATTCGACCATCGCGCACACTTAGATGAACCGATCCGCCCCGCGCACTGGGTGCTGGGGGCGTTGATCGTCGCGTTGGGTGTCACTTTGCGCGTGCAAGGGGCCGGGGGTGATTTGTGGCAAGACGAAATCTGGTCGCTCAACCATGCCGCCGCCATGAGCGCATGGCACGAAGTCTTTTGGAACGTCATCCACGACAACAACCATCCGCTCAACACGCTCTATCTGTACCTCGTCGGGCTGGATCAAGCGCCGTGGGTCTACCGCTTGGCATCCATCGTTGCGGGTGGGCTGTCCATTTTGGCAGCGGGCTGGGCCGTCGGTCGCCAGGGTGGCGGGCGTGTATTGATCGCCATGCTGCTCACCGCGGTGCTGTATCCGTTGGTGCATTATGGATCGGAAGCGCGCGGCTACAGTTTGATGATCTTGTTCGCCTATCTGGCCTTCGGTGTGGTCGATCGGGCCCAAAACCCAACGGGGCCCGCCCGCTGGCTGTTTGGCGGGGCGGTGACGCTGGGCGCGCTGTCGCATTTGTCCATCCTGCCCGTCGCGTTCATGATGAGCATCGCGTTTGGACTGCGGCGACTGAAAGACGGACATGGGTTATGGCCGTCCATTCACGCCACCCTGCGCTTTTGCGTTCCAGCGGCGGGCGGGTTGGCCTTGATCGGCAGTGGAATTGTCTATGGCTTAAATCATCCGACACGCGGCTGGTATGGCGGCGGCGGGTATTGCCCGGATGAGGGCTGCTTCATCGGCGCGCTGGATTCCATCGTGCGCTTTTTCACTGGCGGCTTTCATGTGGGCATGGCGGGCTTGCATACCGCTCTGTTCACCATCTTGATCCTGGCCGCCGTCGGCTGGCTTTTACACCAAGGTCGATCGCGAGCATTTCTCTATGCAACGGTGTTCATCGGTACGCCGTTGCTCTATTTGGTGCTGGGTCAACCCACCGTGCCCTATGGGCGCTATTTCTTAGGGGTGATGGCGTTCTTGCCGATCTTTCTGGCCGATCTGGCGGGTGAACTGCGCCACCGCACGCGCACGGTGCGCATGATCGGCGGGCTCGCGCTGTTGGTGCTGGTCAGCGCCAATGCCTGGGCGGTGACGCGCTTTCATCAAACGGGGCGCGGTACCTACACCGAAGTCTATGACCTCATCACGCAAAACAACCCCGGCCCAACCATCACGGTCGGCAGCGACCATACCTTTCGTATGTCCATGGTGTTCGATCACCTCGCCCAGACAAAGCATCTCGACAAAACGTTGATTTACAGCACCGCCCAAAACGTCAAACGTGAACGCCCTGACTGGCTCATCATGGTTCTGCGCGACGCAGGCCCCGCCAAAAAAATGGTGTGCTTAGACGATGAAGTGCCCAACACCACAGCCGCTTTATACGGCTGGATTGGATCGTCTGAATATTGGGGATTGGCGGGGGCGAACTGGGATGTCTATCACCTGTTACCGATCGCGCCCGAAACCTGTTCTAACGTTCCTGAAGTGCCGTCTTAAACGAGCCCAAGAACGGCGAGGCGATGTATTCCATCACCGAACGCGTACCGGTGACGATGGAACACATCACCTGCACACCCGGCACCAACTGATAGCGCTGGCCATCGCTTTCGAAATAATCGTTCTGGGTCTTGATGCGGACTTTATAAAACGTCGTGCCATCTTGGGTTTCGACGGTGTCGGGACTGACGTGCGACACCGTGCCTTCCAACGGATCGAAACGCGCGCCGTCACCGGATGCTAAGCGCACCCGCGCGATTTGGCCGACATGCACATAGCCGACGTCTTGCGGGGCCAGTTTGGCCTCGACCACCATCGCGTCGCCGACCGGCACGATGTCCACCACCGCGCCGCCCGGTTGAATCACGCCGCCCCGGGTCACCACGTGCAGGTTCATCACCACGCCTTCGACCGGCGAGATCAAAACGCTGCGTTTGAAGCTGTCTTCGAATTTGCGCACGCGGTTCTTGAACTCATCCAACGAGCGACGTTTTTCATCCAAGTCGGTGCGCGCTTCGATGCGAAAGCGCCCTTCGATGCTGTCTTTGTTGAGGCGTTCTTGCTCATAAGCCGACGCCAAGCGATTGAGCGCCGCTTTGTCTTCGGAAATCATGCCATCTAAGTTCGCGACCTCTTTGAGCAGATTGAGATGCAGCATGCGGTTGGTCAGGTCGTCCTTGAGCAGTTCTTCGCTGATGGCGACTTGCTCTTTCAGCAGTTTCAGCTTTTGACGGGTGTTGGCAAGACGCGCCCTAATCTCATCGCTTTCGCGCAGGCGCTGGGTCATCAAAGCGTCTTGCGTCGCCATGTCATTTATAAACTGGGTGCGGCGGTTGTCGAACATCGCCGTGGTCTGTTGCGCCAGAACGGGGTGGTCTTGCGTGAAGCCATCGGGAAAGGCGATTTCGGTGCCGCCCACTTCGGCCTCCAGGCGCGCAACATCGGCGATCAACGAGATGATGCGCACGTTCAATTCCTGCACATCCGCGCCGCTGGCGGTGGATTCCAATGCCAGCAAGGGCTCGCCAAGCTTCACCCGGTCGCCTTCGCGCACCATGATGTCGGCAACAATGCCACCCTCTAAGTGCTGCACGGTTTTGACTTGCGACGACGGCACCACATTGCCCACGGCGAAGCTCACCACATCCAACCGCCCGACCATCGACCAGATGACGAACGCCACCAGCGCACCGATCAAGGTGAGCAAGAACAGGTGGGTTTCTTTGCCAATGTTCAGTTCAGGCTTATCGCTCATGCGCCACCTTTTTGCTGCGCGGTTTCATCAGCGCCTTTGACCTGCAACAAACGCGGCACCGGCTTGACGTTCAAGTCCAGCACGTGCAGCGCGCCCTTGATGATGTTGGGGTCGTGCGACAGCGCGATAATGGTGCAGCCTTTTTTGCTGAGCGCGTTCATCACCCGGCCCATCTGTTGCGTGCCTTCGCCGTCCAGGCCTTCGGTCGGCTCATCCATGATCACCAACCGCCCATCCGACGCCAAAGCGCGCGCCATCGCCAAACGCCGACGGATGCCCAACGGCAGATTGCGCCCACCGGCTTGCAAAATCATGTCGAAGCCTTCGCGGCTGCGCGAGAAAAATGCTTCAAGCCCGGCATCGCGGATCACGGCGTTAAGGCCCTTTTCATCCAGATCGGGATTGTATGCCAAAATGTTTTCGCGCACCGTGCCGCTGAAAAAACCCGGCTCTTGGGGTAGATACACGATTTGCCGACGCCACCATTCGGGGGCAACCTGGGTCAATTCAACGCCATCGACCAAAATTTGCCCACGCGAAGGTGCCATCAGCCCCGCCAACAGGCGCGCCAAAGTGCTCTTGCCGGTGCCGTTGGCCCCCGACACCACGAATAACGCGCCCGGTTCCAGCTTCAAGCTCAAGCTTTCAAACAGCGGGGTCGGCTGGCCTTGGTAGGCAAAGCCCAAGTCTTTCAGTTCAACCCCGCCTTTATACGCGCCCAATGCCGCGCCCTGTCGCGCTTCACGGGGAATGCGCATCAAGTTTTCCAACGTGCCGCGCGCCGCTTTGGCGTTCACCAGCATGCCAGCCGCCTGGGTGATGCGCACCACCGGGGCGAGCGTGCGCGCCGCCAAGATGTTCGCACCGATCAACAAACCCACGTCCAAATTGCCCGCGACCACCAATACGCCGCCGGTGGCGATGATCGCCGTGGACATCAACGCCTGAATACCTTGTGTGAGGTTCTGCACCCCGCCCTGGCGACCTGCGATGGTCGCGCGCACACCATCCAGGGTGTCTTGCATACGGTTCCAGCGCTTGGTGAGAAACGCTTCGGCGGTGAACGCACGTACGGTATCGGGGTCGGAAATCGCGCTATCGAACAAACCTTGGCGTTGCGCCATTTGTCCTTGCAAGCCTTCGGTCGGGCCCTTCAACGCCTTGAGGTTCATCCACCCCAAGCCAATCGCGATCAAGACGAAGATACTGGCAATCATCGCCAGCGGCGGGCTGAGCATCACCAAGGCGAACAAGAACACGAACGCAAACGGCAGATCGAAATATGCCGCCATATTGGGGGCCGAGTATGCCTGCTGGATCGCGTCGGATGCTTGCGCCGCTTCGCGTTTTTGGCCCGCTGACATCTGCGCCAAGACATCGCCGCGCGCGGACAACAAAACTTCATAGGTTCCGCCCGCGTTGGCGCGATCAAACGGCTGTGACAGCGCGGTGGCGATTTTCAGACGAATTTGGCGAAACGAAATTTCAAACAAGATCGCGATCAACACCCCCGCCGTCAGCGTGTACAGGGTGGAATCCACCCCGTGCGAGACATAACGGTTGAGCACTTGGATCACGAACAAGGGCGACGCCAACGCCAAAATGTTGGCGAACAAAGACGCCCCGACCAATTCCATGGTGACGGAGGGATAGGCTTTTAGACGTTTGAAAAGCTCGCCCACGTCCGCGCTCCTGCTTCAACGATGCCGGACGCCGCGTCCGATTCACGTTACTTTAGCACGGAAAGATCCAATTGCCCCATGACGTTAAGCACCGACACCGTCGCAATGGCGACATCGGTTTCGGCGCGGTCCGCCGCGGCCAAGGCATTGATCAAGGACGTTTCACCGGACAGAACATCGATCAAGGAACGCTGGCCCAAGGTGCGTTCTTTGCGCGCCAAGTCCAAGAACTCGCCGGCGATGTTGGCTTGGTTTTTCAAGAACTCTGCATTTTCGCGCGCGGTGACAAGGCTCTGCCACGCGTTACGCGCTTGTTCTTCGATCTGATCGCGGGTGTCTTTGAGGCGGCTGGTCGATGCCGAATAGCCCGACTTGGAGGCTTCCAACGTGCTGATCGCGGTCATGCCGATATTGAAATCGTAGGTCGCTTCAACCTTGAACAAGCGTTCTCGTTTGATACCGAGTGTGCCGCCGACGTCATGCTTGTATTTTTGTTCGGCGCTGGCGGTGATCGCCGGGGCAAAACCGGTGGCGGTCACGCGGCTGATTTCACTGTCAGCGAGATCAACCGCAATAGCAGCAATTTTAACCTGTGGATTGTTGGCCAACGCTGCATCAACGACTTCGTCTTCGCTGCCCGGCAACGAAATACCTTTGATGTTGGGCAGTTCCATCCCGGTGATATCCGCTGGCACATCACCGAACACAGCACGGTAGCGGTTCAAAGCTTGACGCAAGGTGCCTTCGGCGCGCACACGGGCGGCTTGGGCACCGGCCAATTGGGTTTTGGCCTGCAACACATCGGTGGAAAAGCCCGAACCACGCTGCACGCGCGCATTTTCAAGTTCGGTCTGGCGTTTGATGCTCGCTTCACTTTTGCTTTGGTGGTCCAAAACGCGCTTGGCGCTGGCGACGTTCAACTGTGCGCTCAATGCGGCCAGCAGCAAGCTTTGGCGGGTTTGCGAGAGGGTCGCTTGCGCTTGACCGACAGCCAATTTGGAGCTGTCCACCGTCGCTTCCGTCGAACCGAAATCCCAAACCGTTTGCGTCAGGCTCAAATCCACTTCGCGCTGTGCCATTGAGGTTGAGGTGCGTGTGGCGAGCGGGTTTTCGGTCAAGATGTGCTCGTTACCAATGTTAGCTGTGATGCTGGCCGTGGGAAAGTATCCGCCGGTGGCGATTTCGACGTTGGACTGCGCCGCCGCCAGATCGGCTTCTGCAGCCTTGATTTGTTGGTGGTTCGCCATCAGCGCCGTCAGATCATCGATCAGACCCGCCGCGCTCGCCCCGGAAATCTGGGCCACGAACAAAACGCTGCCCAATAAGGCCGCTTTAAAGCTCATCGATGTGCGCACGGAATCCCCCTTGAAATTCGTCATATATTTGACCGAATGTATTCTTTCTTATGTGACAAATAAAGCCAAAACACTAAGAAACTGTAAGCGCTTAGAACTTTTAGCGTTTTAACAGCGTTCAAAAACTTCACAGTCTTAAACGACGGCAAAATCTCCAGCAGCCAAATGGGCCATGTCCCCGGTCACAGCGTTGAAAGTTGCCAACGATACATTGGTGCCAGCACCACCGGCCAAATCCGTGGTGTAGGCGACGGTACCTGTGCCTGCTGTGCTATTGCCACTGTCGTTGAAAATGAATACCGCATTTGATGTGTTCGCGTTACCAGCAGCCAATGCGGTCAGCGCATTGGTGTAGGTCCCAGCCGTTCCTCCGGTCAAAACGATGACGTTTGCGGCAGTGTTGGTTAGGGTGAGGCCTGTTGCAGTACCGTCCCAAGCGATTTCTTCATACGCAATCGACGACAAACCTAAACCTGATGTACTGAATGCCAACTTATCACTTTCACCAGTTGTGCCCGAAAAGTTTGTCGCCCCGTTAAAATCTTGCAATGTATCCCCGGCGTCAGAGGTGGAGTAATAGACAAACGTATCCGATCCGGTGCCACCGGTCAGCGTGTCGGCGCTGTGCTGTCCCTGAATCGTGTCATTCCCAGATCCGCCGGTTAGCGTGTCCGAATAGCCACTGCCGTCCAGAGTCGTTTTCGCGCCGCTATAACCGACAAGCGTGACGCCAGACGTTGAATCCACCCCCGACACGGTGGTGTTTTCAAAATTTGAAAGCGTGGCTGACATTGAATTCAAATTCACACTCGCTCCGGCATAAGCCTTGATGGTCAAGTTGTCATTGGTCGCCTGCCCCGCACCGTCGATGGTGATGGCATTCGCCAAAAGTGCGGAATCCATGACGACGGTATCGTCCCCGGTTCCCCCCGTATAACCGCCAATGGAGCCACCCTTCAAGACGGTCAGGGTATTGGTGCCTTGACCGCCAGTGACGTTGGTCGCCGTCGCGCCGGAATTGACGGTGATGGTATCGTTGCCCGACCCGCCCGTCAGTGTCGTGACTGTCGCGCCAGAATTCAGCGTGATAGAGTTAGTTCCGGACGTGCCCTGAAGCGTCACAACGGTGCCAGAAACCGTAAAAGTATCATCACCCGTATTGCCGATTAAAGTGCCGACTTTCGCACCGGAACTCACATTGATGACGTCATTGCCATCCCAGCCGTCCACGGTGTTAAAATTGCCGTCTGAAACCGTTATGGTGTCCGCACCTACGCCGCCAACGAAGTGGCCGACGTCCCACAATTCGTGGGCAAAAGCAGTCCCCGATTTCTGCACCACACTGGTATCGTCAGAACTCGAAACATTGACCGTCAAACCCGGCGCAGAAGCCCAACCGCTATAATCGAACTTATTGACGTATTGATCGGGAATAGAATCAGAGTTGCTATCCACATTATCGGTCGAGGTAACACCACCGATGGCAATCAACTTGGCTGTGGTCTGTACGTTAAACGTATCCCCGCCACCCTTGCCGAAAGCGATAATACCCGTAGCCGTATGGCTGAGCGTAATCGTGTCATCCGCACTACTACCCGCAATCACGTAACCGGTTTGCCCTGCGCTGAAGGTCGGGAAAATCAAAACATCTCGGTCACCGGTGGTCTGATAACTCACGGTTCCAAAACTTGAAACCGAACCGTCGGAAACCAACAACTGCTCGATACCCGAAAACCCTACCGACCCCACAAGAGATCCGCCGGAAATGGCGTTGTTTGCCGTGATTGTGCCGCTGGTGCTGGATTGCGCGTCCATCTCCAAGTAGGCGTGCATCGTATCAAGACTGTCGAACGCCAGTTGGTCGGTACCACCAGCATCACTCACCGTGTATGATCCGCTGAAACTGGCCCACGGAAAATAGAAGTTTGTGTTCAAAGAACTTCCACTCAGCGTGCCGCCGCCAGAGGTCGCATGAATGACTTCGGCAAACTCAAGAATGACCTCCTCATTGTCATCTTCACCAGTGTTGACGACACTGACGTTTTTCAAAATAGCTTCGCTTCCCTGATCGCCAGCAAGATCTTTCGCCTCCTCAACGGCATCTTCGACAATCGTATCGACAAGATCAGCTAATGTTCCAGTTTTGGCTGTGCCATCGGCACCAATGACGATCACCTCGCCATCACCGCTGACCGTTATGGCCTCACCGGTCTGGCTGATGTAGATCATGCCTTTGGTGGCACCAAGACCATCCCCAGGGCCGGGAGCGGCCAAGCCAGCATCGACAAATTGAGTGAACATCTGTTGCTGCACCTCAGCCGCTTGCCCCGCCATCTGGCTGAACTGTTGCGCCTGCTGCTGGGCGGCGGCGGCAGCTTCGGCTTGCTGGGCGGCCTCTTGAGCAGCAGCAGCCTTGGCGGCAGCCTCGGCGGCCTTGGTGGCGGCGACTTCGGATTCCGTTGCAGCTTTGGCCTCGGCGGCAGCCAACTTGGCTTCGGCCTCGGCAGCTTTGGCTTCAGCGGCGGCTTTGGCTTCAGGGTCGACAGCGGCTTCAGCTTCGGCCTTCGCGGCCTCAGCCTCGGCGGCGGCGGCGGCGGCTTCGGCCTCGGCGGCGGCGGCTTCTGCGTCGGCTTGGACAGCCTCTTCTTCGGCCTTGGCGGCTTCCTCTTGCTGCTGAGCGGCCTGTTGTTCGGCCTCATCTGCCTTTTGCGCGGCTTGATCGGCCTTAGCGACGGCTTTTTTGGCTTCGGTGCGCACCAAAACGGTCAGCGCGCCACCATAGTTTTGCTGAATTTCTTGCGGACTCATAAAGACCACAGTGGTGGGCGGCTGAGTAGCGCTGAACACCGATGTCGAAGCATTCGCCACATTCAACACTTGACTGCCGCCCTGGTTGGACACGACCAATTCGCCCAAAGTACCATCGATATCGGGCACCAAAGTGATAACATCAGGGATACCCCCAGGGGCGCCGCCAGGGATGCCGCCAGGCCCACCATTGATGCCATCATCGCCATTAACGCCGGTCTTCACCAACCCAGTGGAACCGCGAATGCCGATGGTGGTTTTCGGGGTGTGCAAAACCATGGAATCGGGGCCGACTTTGGCGACTTGGCCGCTGACGAACGAAAACACGCCCTTGACCACGGTGGTCTCGAACACGCCGGTCTGGGCGTCAGGGTCGTAGACCATTTCGTCCAAGACCATGCGTCCGTCGGCGTCCAACGAAAAGGTCGTGTCATCGGCAAACACCACACCGATCGAGCTTTTCACCCCGGTTTCGATCACGTCGCCTTGAAAAACCGAATCCCCCGCGCCCAACGTGACCTGCGTGCCGTCGGCGCGGGTCGCTTGAACGCTGCCGTCCAAGTCGGTGACGGAGCCGATGGGCTCACCAAACCCGCCCGGACCGGTTTGCAACTGGGCGTATTGCCCCGCCGTCATCGGCCCGGCCAGCTTGGTGGCCAACGCGCCGGAAATCACCGAGCCCGTATCAAACACCAGGTCCGGCGTCGCATCGCTCATAAAATAATCCGGAATAACGATTGACTGCGCGCCATCGACAGTGAGGGTCAAATCATAGCCATCACGGACAAAATCTGCGGAAAGGTAAGCATCGCCGCCGGGAATGCTCAGCGCCTCAATTTGCGATGATCCTGCGTGCGAGAGCTCCACCATCACAACGTCATCTGCGTTGCTTTCGAAACCTTCACGTCCCGTGACACTATCCATCACCCCGGTCCCTCATCTCTAAATTACCGATAGGTATTATTTTAAACCGACAGATGAGGGTGTCTAATTGATTCTTCTTTAATTGTTGAATTGGCTCAGATCGTTGAGCATTTTCAGTAACGATTAGAGTGTGCCGATGAGCGGCACTCTAACCTATAGTGAAGTCCGTCACATCAAGATCGGCGGTGGCGACCCCGGTCAAGGTTATTTCCAGATCGGTGGTGCCGTTTCCGTTGGCATCTATGGACAACAATTTTGACGTATCGTCAAAAATCGCCTCCGTATTTCCGGTAGCGGAAAACGTACCTGCGCCTAAATAACTGAAGGTGCCGCTCAACAGTCCGTTGAGGACAATATCTTCGTTGGCGTCGGTGGCGTCGAAATCAGTGATGGTTTCGTTTCCGCCGCCCGGCGCATCGCTCGTCGAGGTATAGACAAACCTGTCCGCCCCGCTGCCGCCACTCAACGTATCGGCACCGCCACCCCCGGTAATGATGTCGACGCCAACGTCACCGCTCAGCGTATCGACCCCTGCGGTGCCATTTATCGGTGTATTCATAATGGAAAAGCTGAACGTCTGCATGGGAATGAAGCCACCTTGGCCGTCCGAAACGGTGAATACGAAGGAATCGGATGAAGCTGTCGCCCCTGAATTCAAATAACTGACATTGCCGTTATTGATATCGGCTTGAGTGAATGTGTCATTGACCGCAAGGGTGGTGCCGCTGAGCAACAAATCCCCCTTGGTGGTAACCGACTCGACAATGTAGATCAGCGAACTTGGTGCCGGGTTATCGACGTCGCTGACACCGAAAGTCGTTTGCTGGAACGTAAAGGACGAAGCGCGGACAACCTCTGCGTTGGCGCTTACCAGAGTGTTGGTCAAAATATCGCTGCCGGTGGTCCCGGGATTAGCAACCAAGACGTCCATCGACCCGTCGCCGTTCAAGTCGCCGCCATGCACCTGCGTCGGCCAGGTGCTTCCAATATTGAGGTTTGTGGCGGTGAAGTTGGCGTTGCCGTCGTTCAGAAAAACCTCCATGCCGGCGTCCGCCGCCATGATCGCGTCGAGATCTCCGTCACCGTCGATATCGACCAATTTTCCGTCCTCACGCGCCCCCGTCGTTCCAACTGACTGCGTTTCGGTAAAGGTTCCGGTTCCGTCATTGAGGAAAACCTTATTGCTGATATAGCGGTTGAAGACGAAGATATCCAAGTCGCCGTCGCCGTCCAGATCGCCCAGATCGACGCCGTTCGAGGCACCCGCTGAGGTGTCCAATCGGCCAGTGCCGAGCACTCCGGTGTTGGAGAACGCGCCGGTGCCATCATTAACCCAGATATCCATGTTTTCAGCCCAAGTGCCGGTGACGGCATCAATATCACCGTCGCCGTCAATGTCGCCCACGGCGAGTCCGCGATAGCTTTGGTTGGTCTTGGTCGAAGTTAACGACTGTCCGGTATCCGTGAAGGTGCCTGCCGCATCACCATTTTGGGCGTTGAGAAAGACCTTGATGCCCGCATCGATATTGACCCACATGTCAGCAAGGCCATCACCATCAAAATCGGCCAAGGTGACATTGTTGGCCCCAATTGTTCCGCCCGTCGTGCTGATAATTTGGCTCGACTGGGTAAAACCGCCGCTTCCGTCACCAAAGTAGATCGGCTGCGCGGTGTTGCTGTTTTCAGCGAAGACAATATCCGCGATGCCATCGCCGTTCACATCATCGATGTCCATGCGCTTCAAGTACTGATTGTTGGTTATGGCAACGCTGTAGGTGAAGTTGCCGCTGCCATCGTTCAAGCCCACGTACGTACTGGAGGTGGAGCTTCCTGCGACGGAATCATAGCCGAGCATCACGATATCCAGATCGCCGTCGTTATCAAGATCGGCAAGACCGCTGGCGCCGGCTTGAAAAGAATTGGCGACCAGGCCGTCAAAGGTGGTGCCCCCGCCAGTGGTGAAGCCCACGGTCGAACCGGCAAGGATATTCACGCTGCTGATGGTTGGCGCATCGTTAACGTTGGCGACATCGACCGTCACTGTGCTGGTGCTCGTACCGCCCTTTCCATCGGACGCGGTGACGGTGAAGCTGTCCGCGCCCCAGTAGTTGGCGTTGGGTGTGTAGCTGTAACTGCCATTTGCGTTCACCGTGACGGTGCCATTGGTGGCTTGCGAGCCGAGGCCATAGGTGAGCGCATCGCCGTCCACATCTGTGGTCGTGAAGGTGCCGGTGAGGGTTTGGTCTTCGGTTCCGCTGGCGCTGACATTGGCGACGGAGGGGGTGTTGTTCGGCGGAGAGGGCTCATCTTCCTGCCCTCCCTTCTTGTCTTGCGGGTCGCCTTTGAGTGTCTGGTTGAGTGTTTGATCTTGATTTTCCAAGCCCAGATCCATCGGCATGGGGCCCAACTCCGGGTCGGGCCCCAGCTGCAGCAAGAGGTCGGGATCGGGTTGGGTATTGTCCCCGCCTTGTCCATCTTGGCCATCACCGTCTTGCCCGCCGCCTTTGGTCACGGTATCGGCTTTTTTCGCCGTGTCGGCTTTGTCGGCTTCGGTTTTCGCCGCATCTTGTTTGACGGCGGTTTCCGCCGCGATCTGCACCGTCAGCGCAGCTGACGCCATGGATTTAAAGGTCGCGGCTTGTTGGGCTTCAACCGCGGCTTGCTGGGCCTCGACCTCGGCGGCGGCGGCTTGCTGTTCGGCGGCAAGGGCAGCCTTGGCAGCATTATCAGCGGCGAGTTTTTGCTCGGCGGCGGCGGCGGCTTGTGCTTTGGCATCGGCCAAGGCTTGTTCATCGCCTGCGGCTTCGGCCTCCGCGATGGCGGCTTCGGCATCGGCTTCGGCTTTATCCGCCTCGGCTTTGGCTTTTTCAGCCTCGGCTTTTGCGGCGTCGGCTTTGGACTTAGCGGCTTTGGCGTCGGCTTCGCTTTGCTGCGCTTTGTCGTTCGCTTGCTCGGCTTTTTGCTCGGCTTGCTTGGCAACGGTTTTGACCAACCGCGTCAAGCTGCCGCCGTAGCTTTGCTGGATGACTTGTTGCGATAAGATTTGCGCAGGCCCAATCTGAGCGTTGGCGCTCAACACCGTGGCCGAGGCCCCATCTTGGTTCATAACCAACGTGCTTGTACCGTTAGAAATGATGATCTCGCCAATATTGCCATCGACGTCGCGCACCAGGGTGATCTTGTTTTCCGAACCTTCCGATGCCGCATTGCCGACCACGGTAGAACCGCGAATACCGATTGTCGCCGTGGGCGTGCTGACCATCATGGCATCGGGTGAGGTCTTCGCCACCTTACCGCTGACGAAGGAAAAGACACCTTGGACAACCATGGCGTTGAAGGTGCCGGTTTCGGTGCCGGGGTCATAGACCATTTCATCCATGACCATGCGCCCGTCATTATCGAGCGTGAACACCGTGTCATCGACAAACACCACGCTGAGCGAACCGTCAGAGCCGGTGGTCAGCACATCGCCTTGAAAAATGGGGTCGCCCGTGACCAGCATCGCTTCCGTGCCGTTGGGATGAAGCACAGACACCGCGCCTTGAGATTCACTGACCGAACCGATCGGCGCGCCAGACACCACGTCCGTCGCGGCCGCCGCAGGTCCAATGCCGATTTGCGCCACTTGGCCCGGCGTCATGGGGCCGGCCAACGTGCGCACGATATGATGAGGCAAAACAGCGCCGTCCGCAGTCACCAGATCGGGCGGCGAAAGACGCAAAAAATAATCGGGAACCACAACGGTGCCAAGCGCCCCGCCGTCGAGAATCAGGTCGAACCCTTCACGGGTAAAATCGGCGCGCAAAAAAGCGCCGCCACCGGGCAGTTCCAAACTGCCTGCGCCCGATTTAACCCGGACGGTTGTGGTTGCGCTTTGCTCAGATTGTCCGGCTTGCCCTGTTTGCAAGGCACGCCCAATTTGAAAGGAGGTTGAGCCTTCCAAAACACCTTCCTTCGGTCAACACTTCTGTTCGACACTTGCACGATGCTTCTGCATCTATGAAGGGAGAGTATCATTTTAATTGATTAATAACTTACCAATTTAATCGCCCTGTCTATTTAAGATCAAAGCCTTGAAGGCAGGCACCGACCTAGCCAGCCCTGAGGGAGCGGATTGCCGCCACCGCACGATCCAATTCGACCTCGAACGTATCGAGAAATCCATCCACATCTTCCACATCCGATTTCAACGCATCGCTAAGCTTGGTCGCCGCCGTGTACAGATCTTGTGCCGATAGGTTGCCCGACACACCCTTGGTTGTGTGCGCCAAACGGTGCGCGATATCGCGGTCACCACGTTGCAAGCTTTCGCGCACCAATCGAGCATCGTCGCCATGGTCCTCGACAAGCTTGAGCATGAATTTCAAATAGAGCTCTGGACGGCCCAGCATACGGTCCAATCCATCGACCAAATCGAAACCGTCAAGGCTTTCAGGCAATGTCATGTCATCAACGGTGATGTCCGCGATCGGCCTGGTTTGTGGTTGCTGGGGTTGCTCAGCGGCTGTGTTCGTTGGCAACCATTTGAGCAACATGGCGTAGAGGGCCTCAACATCCACGGGCTTGGTGATGTAATCGTTCATCCCCGCATCCAGGCATTTTTGGCGCTCTTCACGCATGGCGTTGGCGGTCATGGCAATGATTGAAAGGTCGTTTGGACCATAAGTTTCGCGGATTAAGCCGGTGGCTACGTAGCCATCCATCACCGGCATGTGCAGGTCCATCAGCACCGCATCGTAGTTTTCCTTTTCGACGCAAATCATCCGATAGGCGCGATCGCCATCGGGGGCGATTTCCACCGTTGCGCCGCCGGCGCTTAAGATTTCTTCGGCCACCTGTTGATTGACCGGGTTGTCTTCCACAACCAAGATCCGGGCCCCGGCCAAAGCATTGCTGTGCACGTCCTGCGCTTGGCGGTGCGCCATCGCGCCGACCTGAGCATCTTTACGGCCCAGCACGTCCATGATGGTATCGAACAACGCCGACGGTGTGACCGGCTTGAGCAAGAAGCCGTCCAAACCAACCTGCTTGGCTTGTTCCATCACCATGTCGCGGCCATAGGCGGTGACCATGATAATCGTCGGCGCAGCGGGTAGTGAAACATCGGCGCGAACCTTTTCAGTCGTTTCCAGGCCATCCAGGCCGTCCATCATCCAGTCCATCAACACCACTTTATAGAACGGCTCACCGGTCGCGGCAGCGCGTTGCAATTCCGCCAACGCCGCTTCACCCGACGACACCGAAGTACACTTAAAACCAAATGCATTCATGATTTCACACAAGATCTCGCGTGACGTTTCATTGTCGTCGACGATCAAGGCTGGAGCACCTTCCATGTCTTTGGGGACATAACGTCGTGTATTGCTGTCGTCGAGCACGCCAAAGCGGGCCGTGAACGTGAACGTGCTGCCCTTGCCCGCTTCGCTTTCCACGTTGATGATGCCGCCCATCATTTTCACCAAACGCAAAGAAATGCTCAATCCAAGCCCGGTGCCGCCAAAGCGCCGGGTGGTCGATGTATCGGCTTGGCGAAAGGCATCGAACAAGGTCGCCACCTGGGTTTGATCCATGCCGATCCCGGTGTCTTGAACGCTAAACTTCAAGACTGCGCTGCCGTCTTCATCAATCCTTTCCAGGTTTGCGCGCACCACCACTTCGCCGCTTTCTGTGAACTTAACGGCGTTGCCCGCCAAATTGATCAGAACCTGTTCAAGGCGCAGCGGGTCGCCCATCAGTGCACACGGCACATCCACGCCGGAGGCGAACATGATTTCCAGCTTTTTGTTGTCCACCGAAGCGCCAATCACATTGGCGACGCTTTCCATGACATTGGCCAATGCAAAGGGCGTATTTTCCATTTCCAGCTTGTCGGCTTCGATTTTTGAAAAATCGAGAATGTCGTTGATGATGCGCAAAAGCGATCGGGTCGAAGACATCATCTTGTTCAAATAGTCGCTCTGCTGGTGATCCAGTTTGGTTTTCAGCACCAAATAGCCCATGCCCAAAATGGCATTCATGGGTGTGCGAATTTCGTGCGACATGTTGGCGAGAAAATCGCTCTTGGCTTTGTTCGCACGGTCGGCCTCGGCCTTGGCTTTTTCCAAGGCCGTCACGAAGCGTATGCGTTCGGTTATGTCCAGCACCACGCCGATCATACGCACCGGCGCGCCGTTTTCATCGCGGTACACCTGACCGCGTTCATGAACATATCGTTCCTTACCGTTTCTCAAAATAAGTCGGTGTTCCACATCGTATAGGACGTCATACTCCAGCGCTTCACGCACCGCCGACGTGACCTTGTCGCGATCATCGGGGTGAACGACGCTTAAGAAATTATCATAGGATGCTTCGAACTGATCCGCCGACACCCCGAAAATACTGTAGATCTGTGGCGACCAAATCAACCCGCCGGTTGCAATATCCCAATCCCAAGTGCCGACATCGGCAATGGCTTGGGACAGCGTCAGGCGTTCTTCATTTTCACGCACTTGGCGCTGGGCCGCCAAACGATCGGAAATGTCACGCACGGTGGCGGTGGCGAGCGTACCCTCAGCTTGTTGGACGGTGGACAGGCTGATTTCCAAAGGAATTTCGCGCCCGTCCTGGGTCAAACCCTTGAGCTCCATCCCGCCCCCCATCGGGCGTGCACGTGGCTTGGAAAAATACGATTGACGCAACGCGACATGGCTTTCGCGGTTTCTTTCAGGAAGCAGCTCTTCAACCCCCATGGAACGCAGCGTCGCGCCTGAATAACCAAACAAGCTTTCGGCTTGTTGGTTGGCGCGCACGATGCGACCGCTTGCATTGATCGTCAGCATGGCATCGGGCGCGGTTTGCAACAGGGCTTCGAGTTCTTGCTGGGCGCGCTCGGCGACGTCATTTGCGCGCAGAGACTGCCACAAAAACCGAATCATCACCGCCGCTGAAAAAAGCACCAGCGGCACAATGAACAAGCCCCAAGACAGATAGGACACTGTGCGCTCGAGCCACATCTCGGCCTCATATTCACTTTGGCGGCTGCGTCGCAAAGCCGCGTCCGATAAATCGGCCAACGCCTTGATCGCGGGGGTATCATCGACGCGCACCGAATAATCGATGGCTTCGCTGTCTTCTCCCATGGCGAAGGAAATCCGCGCATCTTGCGCGTTGAGCATGTACTCTTGCACCACTTCGCTCAACCGAGACAACGCGCCGCGTTCACCGTCCGAAATGTTCAACGAGCGATATTCTGCAATCGCGGCGTCAATTTCGATCTTGTCGGTGTCCAAAAGTTCCAGATACTTTAGGTCCGCGCGCAAAATGTAGTTTTTGAAATTATGGATAAAACCGCCATAGCCCAAATGCTTATGGATACGGTTCATTTGTTGGGACGTGGCGGTAGCGGTGCGGTTATAGTCCGCCCAGACTTGCTCTGCCTCGACCACAAGATTGACCGCGCGAATCCCATACCAGATCAGCGCAATGCTCAAGATTAGACCGGCAAGCAATACAACCGTTGCCTTGCCTTTAAAGCCAAGGTTTTTCCATATCATGTCAGGACATTAACACTTTCAATGTATCGATGTCATCGCGACGATTGGTCAAAATGTTAGGTTTTATGGATTATGTACGAAGAGCATCATGACCTCACGCTTATTTGATTTCGACACCCTCGTCCTTGGCGCAGGTGCGGCGGGTTTGATGTGCGCGGGTATCGCCGCCGAACGCGGACGGCGGGTCGCGGTGCTGGATCACGCGAAAAACGTCGGTGAGAAAATCCGTATTTCCGGCGGTGGGCGGTGCAACTTCACCAACCTATATGCCTCGCCCGACAATTTCGTGTCGCAAAATCCACGATTTTGCATCTCGGCGTTGAAGCGCTTCACCCAGCACGATTTCATCAAAATGGTCCAAGCGCGCGCCATCGCCTATCACGAACGCGATCACGGCCAGTTGTTTTGCGATAACTCCGCCCAAGACATCATCGACATGTTGGTCGATCGCTGCAAAGCCCACGGCGCGCGCCTTCAACTGAACACCCACATTAGCGCCATTGACCAGACCGACGGCGGCTTTTGCGTGCACACCGACCACGGCCCGCTCACCTGCGCATCCCTGGTCATCGCCACCGGCGGCAAATCGATCCCCAAAATCGGCGCGACCGGATTTGGCTACGAAATCGCCAAACGTTTTGGTTTGAACATCGTTCCGACCCGCGCAGGGCTTGCGCCGTTAACGTTCAAAGGCGAATTGCTGGCCCAAATCAAAGAGCTTTCCGGCATCGCCATCGATGCGACCATACGCTGCGCCAAAACCTCATTTAGCGAAGCCCTGCTGTTCACCCATCGCGGCCTCAGCGGTCCGGCGATCTTGCAAATCTCGTCCTACTGGAACGCAGGCGATGAGCTGCGCATCGATTTGGCCCCCGGCACGGATGTGTTTGAGGTCCTCAAAAGCGCCAAAACCGCCAACCCCAAACAAGACGTCGCAACCGTCATCGCGACCCTGCTGCCCAAGCGCTTAGCCAAGCTGATCGTCCAATGGAACACCAATCCGGGACGTATCGGCGAAACCGGCGACAAGGTTCTGCGTCGGGTGGCCCAAGGCGTCAACGATTGGCGCGTCACGCCGTCGGGTTCGGAAGGCTACCGCACCGCCGAGGTCACCATCGGCGGGGTCGACACCCGCGACCTCTCGTCCAAAACCATGGAAGCCAAAACCGTGCCGGGGCTGTATTTCATCGGTGAAGTGGTCGATGTCAGTGGTGAGCTGGGTGGTTTCAATTTTCAATGGGCTTGGTCGTCGGGCTTTACCGCCGCTCAATTCGTGTGAGCCGGTTTACCCAACGCCAAACTGAATGCCCACGCCAGCAACAAAAACAACGACGAGACGCCCAAGCACATCACCAACCCGCCCCACTGATACGCCAACCCCGACAACACCGTGCCCAGCAAACGTCCAACCGCGTTGGCCATATAATAAAAACCAACGTTGAGCGCCACGTGCTCGGCCTCGGTATACGCCAGCACCAAATACGAATGCAGCGCCGAGTTCACCGCGAACACAAAGCCAAACACCGCCAGGCCCATCACCACAACCAGTCCCGGCTGCAGCTCAGCCCACACCGCCCCGGTGATCGCCAGCATCACGGCGAGCAAAATCAAAATCCATCGCCGACTTAAAGCGCCATCCGGTGCATGCGCAGATTTGCGCAAGACTTTGGGCGCAAGGGCTTGCACAAAACCGTACGCGATCACCCACGCGGCCATATAACCGCCGACCTCGGCATGATCCCAGCCCAGCGACGTTGCCAAAAACAACGGCAGCCCAACCACGAACCAAATATCGCGTGAGCAGAACAAAAACATTCGTGCGGTGGCGAGATAATTCATCTCGCGGCTTTTGGACAGAATCTGGCTGAACTTGACCTTGGTTTTGGCCTGACCGATGTGGCCCGGCAACATCAACACCGATGCCACCAACACCACCGCCAAGCCACCCGCCAGCACCGCCAGCGCGCCGCCGAAACCAAACAGCGCCAACAACACACCGCCCAAGAAAAAGCCTAAGCCCTTGAGCGCGTTTTTCGAACCCGTTAGAACCGCGACCCATTTGAACAAGGCCCCGTGCTCGCCGTCGGGCACCAAAAGTTTGACCGCGCTTTTGGAGCTCATCTTGGTGAGATCCTTGGCGATGCCCGACAGCGCCTGCGCGCCCATCACGTAGGCCACGCCCAGCCACACCGGCCAGCCGGGGTCGAAAAGGGCGAGCAATGACATCGCCATCACCTGCAACGCCAAACCGGCGAACAGAGTGACCTTAAGACCCAATCGAGACGCCACCCAGCCACCAACCAAGTTGGTGACGATGCCGAAAAATTCGTAAAGCACGAACAGCAGCGCGATTTCGAACGGGCTGTAACCAAGCGTATAAAAGTGCAGCAACACCAACATGCGCAACGCGCCGTCGGTCAGCGTAAAACCCCAATAGGCGGCCGTGACCAAGGCATAATTGCGAACGTCGGTGCTCATGTTTTCAGCTCACTTGATTGCGAACGCTTATTCGAATTCCATCTGCATGAAGACGTTTTGCGTGTTGCGTTTGCTGATTTGCTCGAACACCGCTAAGTGCTTGAACATCGACTGATCGATGTTGACGCCCTCTTCGATCAAGCCGCCGTTTTCGATGATCCGCCCGATCATGGTGCGTAGATACACCAGGTAATCGTAAGTTTCCGCCGTGGCGCGTTTGAGGTCCGTGGCGTCGCCGTGTCCCGGGATGATGTGCTTGGGATTATAAGACGCCATCGCTTCGAACGCTTCCAGCCAGCTGGCCGTGTCGCCCGCAGGCCCGATCCCCAACATACGGTCCACATAAACGATGTCGCCGGTGAACATCACGCCGGTGTCCGGCATCCAGATGAACGCATCGCCCAGCGTGTGGGCCGATCCGACATGGCGGATTTCAAAACGGTGACCACCAAAATCCAAATCCAGTTCATTGGCGAAGGTTTCTGTCGCGTAAACCGCTTCGGTGCCTGCCAGCGCATCCTTGCCCATCAAATTGGTGAGCATGAAGAAGTGATCGTTGGTGCGCGCTTGGTGGTCTTCGACCGCGGCTTCGGACGCGATGATGCGCGCGCCGCGTTCTTTAAAATAACCGTTACCCAACCAGCGATGATCCTGACCGCCAGAATTGATGACGATTTTGACCGGTTTGTCGGTGATGGTCTTGATCGCCGCGTCCACTTGGGCCGCGCCTTTGTAACTGCCACCCGGATCGACCAACAGCACGCCGTCGTTGGTCACCACCACGCCGAAGGTGGCGTTGTTGGCAAAATTGGTGGGGCTGCGCTGTTCAAGCGGGCCGACGATGGCGTAGACATTATCGGTCACATGCAGAACTTTCAGCTCCGCCGCCTGAACGGCTCCACCGACCAGCACTCCAACCACGGCCCACAACATCGTTTTCAACTTCGACACAATCAATACCTCCAAATAAAACTAATTTTTTGGTTATATACAGTTTTGCCCCTCAGGCCAACTTTAATATGACGGTGCTTGCCGATCTCCTGGGAAGTTCCTAATTGTAAGGACATCTTGAAACCAGGGGAGCGCGCACAACCATGATCGCATCAATGTTCCGGATTGCCGGCCTCTCCGCTCTCATCGCATTTGCAACGTCGGCACACGCACAAGACGTCGCCCCAGAAGCCGCAACGGGGCATGTCGACAAAGCCAGCGTCACCGCGCAAAAATTCATGATCGCCGCCGCCAATCCGCTGGCCGCAAAAGCCGGTTACGACGCTCTCAAACAAGGCGGCAGCGCCGTGGACGCGATGGTCGCGACGCAGATGGTGCTGGGACTGGTGGAACCGCAAAGCAGCGGGCTTGGCGGTGGCGCGTTCTTGGTTTATCACGACGGCGCATCGAACACACTCACCACCCTAGACGGTCGTGAAACCGCGCCACTGGCGGCGACGTCCGATCTGTTTATCAAGCCTGACGGCACACCGATGAAGTTCTTCGACGGCGTGGTCGGCGGACGTTCGGTGGGCACGCCGGGCACTTTGAAGCTGATGTTTGAAGCGCACAAGCGTTATGGCAAGCTGGACTGGGCAAGCTTGCTGCAGCCCGCCATTGATCTGGCGCAAAACGGCTTCGCGGTCTCGCCGCGCTTGGCCCAGTTGATCGCTAAAGACCAAAAGCGCCTCGCCACCTATCCCGACACGCAGGCCTATTTTTTTGACGCCGCAGGTGAGCCGCTCAAAGTGGGCGCAACCCTGAAAAACCCCGACTACGCCAACACCCTGCGCCTGATCGCCGCCCAGGGCTCCGTTGTCTTTTACAAAGGCGAGATTGCCCACGACATCGTTGCCGCCGTGAAGGATGCCAAAGACAATCCCGGCCTGTTAAGCACCACCGACTTAGCAAAATACCGCATCATCGAACGCGCCCCCGTGTGCGTGACGTACCGCAGCAACAAAGTCTGTGGCATGGGCCCGCCGTCGTCGGGCGCGCTGACGGTGGGGCAAATTCTCGGCATCTTAAACCATTTCGACATACCCCAGCCCATCGCCCAAAACCACCACCTGATCGCCGAGGCCAGTCGTCTGGCGTTTGCTGACCGCGGCTTATACATGGCCGACAGCGATTTTGTCGCCATGCCCGAAGGTCTGCTCGATCCCGCATACCTGAAATCACGCGCCGCCCTGATCGACCCGGCCCGCGCGGCAACTAAGGTTGAGGCTGGCACCCCGCCATGGACATCGGCCCAGGTGCGCACACCGGACAACGCCATCGAATTCCCTTCGACCTCACATATGTCCATCGTCGATGGTGACGGCAACGCGGTGTCGCTGACCACCACCATTGAAAACGGCTTTGGTTCGCGGGTGATGGCGCGCGGATTTCTGCTCAACAATGAGCTGACGGATTTTTCCTTTATCCCTGAAAAGGATGGCAAGCCCGTTGCTAACCGATTAGAGCCGGGCAAGCGCCCACGCTCTTCCATGTCGCCGACCATCGTTTATGGGCCAGACGGCAAGCTCAAAATGGTGGTGGGTTCGCCGGGCGGTTCGCGCATCATCGGTTACGTGGCGCAAACGATCATCGGCGTGCTGGATTGGAACTTGGATGTGCAAGACGCCATCGCTCAGCCCCATATCGTCAAACGCTTTAAAACCGTGGACATCGAAACCGCCCCCGGGGCCGAGGCGATGGCCACCGTGCTCACCGCCTTGGGTCACGACACCAAAGTGCGTGACCTCAACAGCGGGCTGCATGCCATCGTTCTCAGCAAAAAGGGTCTCACCGGTGGGGCCGACCCGCGCCGTGAAGGAATCGTTTTGGGCGACTAGATCAAGCCGCCCGGTAAAAATTACCCGGCATCTTCGTCCTGATCGGGTGCCTTGCCGTCAGCCCGAAGATCGGCTTCTTGAAGCGCCAACAACGGCCCCAGACCGACGCCCGCGCTGTCGATTTGCGCGATGCTCATCTGGTCGGTGGACAGGCCTTTTTCCAGACGCTTGAGTTCATCTTCAGCCGTCATGCGCTTGAGGATTTCAACATTGATTATTTTTTCGATTTGGGCGCGCTGTTCGGGCGACATTTTCGCCAGAGATTCTTCGCTAAGGCCCATTTCGCCTAAGATTTTCGCGCGCAGCTCTTCTTTCTTTTTTTCTGCGAGTTCTTGCGTATAGGCGATAAATCCCTTGTCGCGAACTTCATCGACCAAGGCTTTTTCGGTCGTTTCTTCAGGATTGGAAGCCTTATGCGGATCGAGTGGGGGGGCCTTATGCGGCGCGTTGATATCGGTGCGTCCCGCAGCAACATACCGGGGCCCCAATGCCGAATTGATATCCATGATTTGCGTCCTTTCCATCACCGCACCCGCCCGTGCGCATCGTTACACGGAAAAGTTGATGCAAAGGATGCGCCAAATCGGCGCTAACGTTTTTTGGAAGGTCTTTTACGGGATGGCTTGGTGCCAGACGACTTACCGCGCCCATCGGAAGGTTTTCCCGGTTTTGCGGACCGGCGACCTTCACCGGCTTGCTGGGTGTAGAACGTCTTTGCACCTTTCCCCGCAGCGCTACGTCCACCGGTGCCTTTGGGCTGCCAAGCGGGCACCAGATGTTTTTTCGACGGACCGATCAGGTCTTCGCGGCCCATCTTGATTAAGGCTTCACGGATCAGCGGCCAATTTTCCGCGTCGTGATAGCGCAAGAACGCCTTGTGCAGGCGGCGTTGTTTGAGGCCCTTGGCGGTGTGCACAACTTCGCTGCCTTCACGGTGGATCGGCTTGATCGGGTTACGTTCGGAATGATACATCGCCGCCGACAACGACATCGGTGACGGCAAAAACGTCTGCACCTGATCGGCGCGTAATTTATTTCGTTTGAGCCAGATCGCCAGGTTCATCATGTCTTCATCGGTGGTGCCGGGGTGCGCGGCGATGAAATACGGGATCAGGTAGTATTCCTTGCCCGCTTGCTTGGCGGCTTGGTCGAACATTTGCTTAAAACGGTCGTAGGTGCCGATGCCGGGCTTCATCATTTTCGAAAGCGGCCCCGCTTCGGTGTGTTCGGGCGCAATCTTCAAATAGCCGCCGACGTGATGGGTCACCAGCTCCTTCACATAGGCCGGACTTTTCACCGCCAAGTCGTAGCGCAGGCCCGACGCGATGTGGATTTTCTTCACGCCCTCGATTTCACGGGCCTTTTGATAGAGATGGATCAACGGATCGTGATTGGTGCCGAGGTTCTTGCAGATGTCGGGATAAACGCACGACGGACGACGGCAAACCTTTTGGATTTCGTCGTCCTTGCACGCCAACCGATACATGTTCGCCGTCGGCCCACCGAGGTCGGAGATATGCCCGGTAAAGCCATCGACCTTATCGCGGATGTCTTCGATTTCGCGCAAGATGGATTCTTCGGAACGGTTTTGAATCACCCGACCTTCGTGTTCGGTGATCGAACAGAACGAACAGCCGCCGAAACAGCCACGCATGATATTGACCGAAAAGCGGATCATCTCCCAAGCCGGAATGCGCGCATCGCCGTAGCTGGGATGCGGCGCGCGGGCGTAGGGTAATCCATACACACCATCCATTTCCGGGGTGCTCAGCGGGATCGGTGGCTGGGTCAGCCACACATCGCGGTTGCCGTGACGCTGGATCAGTGCACGTGCATTACCCGCATTGCTTTCTTGGTGCAGCACCCGCGACGCTTGGCCGTACAGCACCGGGTCGGCGCTGACCTGTTCATAGCTCGGCAGTCGCACCACGGTTTTGTCCATGTCGGTTTTGTCGTGGGGGTTGTCCAAATCCAAGTCGGTCATATCGATGACGCTATAACCGTCGGGCACGCCATCCGTCATGTGCGCGGTGCCACGAATATCAACCATGTCTTTGGGCGCTTCGCCCTTTGCCACCCGGTGCGCGATGTCGACGATGGCGCGTTCGGCGTTGCCGTAGACCAAGATGTCGGCCTTGCTGTCGGGTAGGACCGAGCGGCGCACCTTATCCGACCAATAGTCATAGTGCGCGATGCGGCGCAGCGAGGCTTCGATCCCGCCGATCACCACCGGGATGCCTTTATAGGCTTCCCGACACCGCTGGGCATAAACGACCACCGAACGATCAGGGCGTTTGCCGCCTTCGTCGTTGGGGGTGTAGCTGTCGTTGTGGCGGATTTTTTTGTCCGCCGTGTAGCGGTTGACCATGGAATCCATGTTGCCAGCCGTCACGCCCCAAAACAGGTTGGGCGGGCCGAGCGCCTTGAACGCATCGGCGCTGGACCAATCGGGCTGGGCGATGATGCCGACGCGAAAGCCTTGGCTTTCCAACAAGCGCCCGATGATCGCCATGCCGAAACTGGGGTGATCCACATACGCGTCGCCGGTCACCAAAATGATGTCGCAGCTGTCCCAGCCCAGCACATCCATTTCGTCACGCGACGTGGGCAAAAACGGCGCGGTGCCGAAACGCTGCGCCCAATAGGGACGGTGCGAAAACAGCTGATTGGACGAGGTCTTACGCTTGGCCATAATGGGGCTCTTGTTGTGGTTCAGAGCCTGTATCTAACATCTCCGGGCAGAGTTTGTCCCCCTTTTCACGACATCGTGAAGCTCCACTTAGTCTAAACCGTCTTTCAGGTTCAACAACGCAATCGCGGTTTGATCCAACAAAGGGTTGCGCATCATCGCCTTCATCGCCACTGCATAAGCCGTGGTCCCCTGACCGCCTGCCAATATCGAGGCCATGAACGCATCGCGCTGATCCGCGTTTTGCAGCAAGGCGGCGCTGTCGCCGACCGCACTCAGATCTTGGGCCGAAATGCCGACCTCATTGGAAAGATTGCCGTCTTCGGGTGTCACCATCAAGCCCGTCGCCATGTTCAACGCCAGCCACGCCTTGTGCAAGGTCGCGGCGTCGTATTCGCCCAACATATCCATGTTCCACAGCGCGCCTTCGCTGGGCTCGAAATAGGGCGTTGAGGACACGTTGACCGACAAGGAACGCAGCCCTAAATCCAACGCCATGTTGGTGGTATTGGCCCCTTCGATCACAATCGGCCAAGTGCTTTCTTGGCACAGCATCTGAAACAGCGGGTTGGGCAACGCACCGCTGTGCAAAATCAACAAATGCGGATCGGTGGCTTGGCTAAGCGTCGTCAACTCTGCGGGCGTGGTGGCATCGTCCAAGCGCTGAAAGGTCACATCGGCGCGCTGCAAAAGTTCCGGCGACAAGATGGTCGCGAGGTTGCCTTTGTGCACGACGATGATCGCCACGCCTTTGGGGCCAGTAGTTTGCAAGGCCTTCAACAGGCCAAGACTGACGACGTCCATCACCTGCGATTGCTCGCCATGATAAGCTTGGTGCAATCCGTAAATCGCCATCAGGCCGATCTTTTGCCCCGCCACCAAAGTCTGCACGCTTTTTAAACTGTCCATCAGATCGTCGGGAATTTCGCCGGTGTACTTGGCCAAGATATCGCCGTATGAACCTTGGGGGATGGCGGGCACGCGAAACGCCGCCGGACTGAACAACCACGGCGCTTGCGGGGCCTGCTTTTGCGGTTGGTCCAGCGGCAAGATGGCGAACGGCACCGTGGTCGAGGGCAGCGAAACAAAGCGTTTCAGCGGGTTGAACTTATAGGGTTGCAACACCGCCGAGCAGCCGCACTTCATTTCATCGGTGCGCAGCTTTTTAACTGTCGGGCCATCCTTCGCGCCATCGTCCGCGCCGACCAGACCCACCAGTTTCACGTTCGTGGCGCTACCACCTGGAAACGCCGTGCCGGTGATCCAATTGACGCCGGGAATCTGATCGTAAAACAGATTGAAGGCTTTGATGCGATCCAAGTTGCTCGACGCGCGCCCTTGGCGGTAAGTCCAATTGACCGTCAGCACGGCGGTGCAATTGTGTTGACCGGGCGGATTGGAACCATCCGTGGTCTTGCTTACCCCTGCCCCTGTGATGGTGTTGGTGGAACTGATCAAGTCGGCCAACACCGCAAACGTCCCACACAATTCGGTGGTGTCGGTTGGATAAAAACCTTCCGCTACGCCGGGGTCCATGGTCGCTGCTGCTGTCATGGTCACCTGGGCATTGCTCACCGCAGTCCAAGGACCGGGGTTCCAGACATCTTGTCCGGTCAAGGTGGTGAAATCTTGCAGTGCGCCGTGCGTGTCGGTCGCGAACGTCGACAAAGCGGCGTTCAGCGTGCCCGGCACGGCGTTTTGCCCCAGGTGTTGTTGCTCGCCCGCCGTGGCGGTGAAGCCAAAGGTTAAAACAGATGTGATCGTCTGGTTGAACCCCGGTGCTTGGTCGTTGACCAAGATATCGATGTCCCCCGTATAACCGAGACGACGTAAGTTTTCGATCAGCGCAAAGGTGGTGCTTTGATTGCCAAAATTGGGGCCGTCGCCGACCTTCAGGCGCACCCCCGCTAGCCCCGTGAAATATGAAGCCAGCGCCGTCGGAGCATCGCGCAGGTCGTCGCTGATCAAATACGCCCCCGACGTTGGCACTTGAGCGGGAAGCTCAGATGGCGGCTGATTGGTGATCCAATCGATGTTGATCGCACTGAGTAACGCCCCCAACGCCATATAAAGCGGATTGAGGATCGCGTTCACGCTTTGCGCGTTTTGATATGGTACCGGCTGAACTTCCAAAGCCCCCGGCGGGCGCACGGTCGCGTTCGCCTCGATCTGGGTGTTCATGGCGAGCAACATCGGATGGCCGATATCTTGAATGGCCTTTTCGCATTTACCGGCCCTGCGCGCCAACTCAAGGGCGGCGTCCGGGGATTGCGCCGCCACCATGGCCTTCGTCAACTGATCGTACTGATCGCCCAAAATCAGCAACTTACCGATATCGGACGTTAAGCTGGGGGCGAGTTTGAGAGCCGGATCACCGGGTTTGAGCGGTGCCGCCAAACGCGCGATATCGCGCCATTCGCTATTAAAGTTTTTCAAAGCATCTCCCCTAGAGCCGTAAGATTTCAGATAAAGACGCTATAGGATGGTGAGCTGTGAACCTCATTCGTTTGCGCATCGGCAAATGCGTGGTACATCTCTGCCCATGACACAGCCAAAAAAAGAAACGCCGAGCCACGTGCAATTCGCCATCGTCGGTGGCGGCCCCGCCGGTCTGATGGCCGCCGAAGCCCTGATCTTGCACGGCGCGCACGTTCACATCTTCGACGCCATGCCCTCATTGGGCCGCAAATTTTTGATGGCCGGCAAAAGCGGGCTGAACCTGACCCATGACGAAGCGTTCAAGGTGTTCCTCACCCGTTTCGGCACAGCACGTGAAACGCTGGAACCATCGCTGAGCGATTTCAAACCCGGCGCGATCCGCAAGTGGGCCTATGAGTTGGGGGTCGAGACCTTCGTCGGCACCAGCGGGCGAGTGTTCCCCAAGGATTTTAAAGCCGCGCCGCTGCTGCGCGCGTGGCTACATAGCTTACGCGAGCGCGGTGCGACCATCCATGTGCGTCATAAGTGGACCGGCTTTGACGGCGATGCACTGCGTTTCGACACCCCGAACGGCGTCGTGAGCGTACAGGCGGACGCCACCGTCTTAGCGCTGGGCGGTGGCAGCTGGCCCAAGCTGGGGTCGGACGGGGCGTGGACGACCATGCTGCAAGACAAAGGCGTCGAGATCGCCCCGCTGCGTCCCGCCAATTGCGGTTTCGACGTGGCGTGGAGCAATTTCATCAAAGAAAACTTCGCAGGTGCGCCGCTTAAATCCGTGCGCCTGTCATTCGGCAACCAAGCCGTCCCCGGCGATGCGGTGGTGAGCGAAACCGGCTTGGAAGGCGGCCCGGTCTACACCTTGTCCGCCGTGCTGCGCGACGCGCTGGAACAAGACGGCACCGCAACGCTCAACATCGATCTGTCGCCCGGGCGCAGCTTGGCGGAACTGACCGAAGCGCTCAGCCGTCCGCGCGGCAAAAAGTCAATGGCGACGCACCTCAAACGCACTGTGCGCATTTCCGGCGTCAAAGCGGCGTTGCTGCGCGAATATATCTCGGCAGACGATTTTGCAGATCCGGCACGCTTGGCGGCGGGCATCAAAGCCTTGGCCGTGCCGTTGCTCTGCACCCGTCCATTGGAAGAAGCCATCAGCTCTGCCGGTGGCGTGAAGCTCGACGGCGTCGATGAGGGTTTTATGCTCAAAGCCCTGCCCGGGGTGTTTTGCACCGGCGAGATGCTCGATTGGGAAGCGCCCACCGGCGGCTACCTGCTCAGCGGTTGCTTCGCCACCGGGCGCACCGCGGGCAACGCGGCGTTCAACTGGATCACGCAACAGCTTGGTGGCGGTCTTGATCCTGAGATTGAAGCGCTTCTTGATCCTGAATAGATTGGGTTTTAGTGCGCCTTAACCGCGACGCCACATTGCGGCATTTGCGCCAGACCGGTTTCGCGGGCGTGTTCCTCAAAGCCTTTGTTTTTCCAAAAGAACGCACCGGGCATGGTGGTCGGGATCACCAGCACGTAAAACAGTGCCCGACCGATCAGCGACGTCACCACCATCAACACCGCAAGACCCAAAGCCATCGACCATTCCAGACCAAGGCCGCTCCATCCGTTCATCAGGGCCGACCACAACGCTATGGCTGCGACCGCGTTCACGCCCAGCAACACATTGCGCAAAACGTACGCGCCCGCGAACTGCGTGGTTTGCACAAAAAACGACGCCGCCCCTTCACCGCCGCCGCGCTGCAAATCCCGCGCATGGAACAAAAGTCCCAACCCTTCCACCACCAGCCCCACTGCGGCGACCGACAACAGCATGTCTAAACCAACCTGGGGTAAACCGCCGGACTGCAAAGCCCAAGCGGCAAGACCAAGCCCCGCCAAGACGCTGCCCAACGACAAAGCGGTGCCGAAAAACGACGCCACAACCTGCCAGTGGTTCCAGAACGGGCGCGCCTTGATACGATAAATCCGGGTCATGAAATAAATCCCCACCGCGCCAAACACGATTGCGCCAACACCCGTGACGGAACCGAGCGTTGCCGCAATTGCGTCCAGCCCCGGCGCCATGCCACTGAGCGGCACGATCGCCATCAACCAATGACCGCCAAGCATGGCGAAAAACAGCGCAACGCCGAGCGCTTCGCGGCTCAAGGGCGAATGACGCAGATTGTTGAAGCCCCGATAAAACCGCCACGGCCGACCCAAGTGCAAAGACGATAAGAACAGCGCCCCGCCTTGCAAGCCCAGCAAAACCGTCAACACGCCAACGTAGCCCCAAGTTTGGGAGAAGCCCTGTAACGCTTCAACGCCGACAAGCGCGCCGAAGAACAAAATCGCAAACGCGCCGATCGCCGCCTGGGTCAACAGGGTAAAGATCACCAACGGATTTTCCCGCGAGCTGAGACGCGACAGGCCCCAGGACTTGGTCATCGCCCCGCCGTCGTATTTCAGTGTGTCCGTTTCCGGCGCATAGAGCTTAGTGGCTTCGTCACGGTGATACTTGATGGGTTGGGAATCCGGGCGGGTGAAATCGCGCGGCAGACTTTTGGTCTGCTCGAAACGGATGTTGGGCTGCGTGATGGATGGATCGGGAAACCCGGGAATGTGTGTCTGCGTCTTGCTGCGGCCTTTGGGTGCATTTTCGATAATGCCAAAGTTCAGCGCATTGCCAAGACACGCCGACACGCACGCGGGTTTAAGGCCCACTTCCAAACGATCGACGCACATATTGCACTTTTGCACGTGCCCCGCCATGGGGTCCAACTGCGGTGCATTGTAGGGACACACCCAGGTGCAATAGCCGCAACCGAAACAAATATCGGGGTCTTGAATGACCGCGCCGTATTCCGGGTGCTTGGTGTAGGCGCGCGTCGGGCAGCCCTTCAAGCACACCGGGTCGTCACAGTGATTGCACGCCATGGAAATGTTCATGCGCTTATAGTCAGGCCAGCTTCCGCCTTCGAGATAGCCGACCGAACGGAACGCCAGATGCGGCGGCAGGTCGTTCTTTTCGCTGCACGCCGCTTCGCAGGCATGACAACCGATGCAGTTGTCCGCCGTAAAATGAAAACCGTGCTGTTTGTTGCGATTGGGATTGTCGCCGACACCGGGGTCGTTGTTGATGTTGAGGCTTTGCCCCTGGGGCAAGCCGCTTTTGTCCGCCAAGTCAATCAGTTCGCCGTAGCGGTTGTGGGACTGGGCTTGGGCCTCTTCCAACTTTGCGTAGTCGCGCTCATTTTCGCGGGGCTTGAACATAGGACGGCTTCCTCAATAGGTGCGCGATTCGGCATTAAGCCGCGCGGCGGTTTTTTGATCCACGGGTTCGATCCGCACACCGCTTTGCTTGAACGCGGGCTGGCGCGAATGGGGGTCGAGCAGCCCCAACGTCAAACGATTGACGCAGTCGTGAAAGTGGAACGGCAAGAACACCATGTTGCGCGGCACCCGCGCTGTGAGTTGCGCCAGCACCACCGCATCGCCGCGACGCGACACCAAGCGCACATAACTTTGCTGGGTGATGCCCATTTCTTGCGCCACGTCGGGGTTCATTTCCATGTACGGCGTGGGCGAGAACTTGTTGAGGTTGCCGATCTTTCCGGTGCGGGTGCGGGTGTGGAAGTGTTCCACCACGCGCCCGGTGTTGAGCCAGAACGGAAACTCTTCGTCGGGCTGTTCGTTGTTGTCGAAGAACGGCAGCGAGATCAGATGCGCCTTGCCGTCGGCGTGCTGGAACTTGCCATCGCTGTACAGGCGTTGTGCACCTTGCTCGTCGCCTTCACGGAACGGCCATTGAATGCCGAGCTTTTCCTTGACCAGATCGTGCGACATGCCTGAGATATCGACCAAACGGCCTTTGGACAACTCACGCATTTCTTCGAAAATTTCGGAAGTCGTTTCCGGGAACTTCATTTTTTTGCCGTTTTCGAACCGTTTAGATAGTTCGCTGAAAATCGTATGATCGGGCTTGGCCTCGCCGGGCGGATCGGTCAGCTTGGAGATATAATTCACGCGCCGTTCCGTGTTGGTCAAGCAGCCTTCCTTTTCCGACCACAGGGCGGCGGGCAAATACATATGCGCGTACTGGGTCGTTTCGACGTCTTGGTAGGCATCCTGCACCACCAAGAAGTCCAATTTTTCAAGCGTCTTGCGGATGCGCGCGGTGTTGGGCATCGACGTCATGGGATTGGTCGCGATCAGCCATAGCCCCTTAATCTGTCCGGTTTCGATGGCGGGGAAGATATCGGTCTGGGTGAGGCCGCGCTTCTTGGGGAAGAACTCTTCGTCAACACCCCAGAAATTTGCAATTTCAGTGCGGTGATCAGGGTTTTCCAAAGCGCGGTAGCCCGGCAGGCCCGAACACGACGACCATTCGCGCGTGCCCATGGCGTTGCATTGCCCGGTGATCGACAAGCCCCCGCCGCCCGGCACCCCGACGTTGCCGGTGATCAAGTTCAAGTTGTTGATGGCGACCACACCGTCGGAACCGTGGGTGCTTTGATTGATACCCATGGTCCAAATGCTCATCGCCGTGCCGGCATTGCCGTAAAGACGCGCCACGGTACGGATGGTGTCTTCGTCAATGCCGCAGATTTGCGAAGCGGTGACCGGATCGAAATCTTCCAGAACCTTTTCGAAATCGTTGGACCGGGAAGTGTGCTTGAACAGGTAGTCTTCGTCCTGCAGACCTTCGTCGAGGATCACGTGGGCGAGCGCATTGAGAAACGCCACATCGGTGCCGGGGCGGATCGGCAAGTGCATGTCGGCAAACTGGGCGAACATGGTGACGCGCGGGTCGACCACGATGAGCGGGAATTTCCGCTTTTCCATCTCTTCTTTCAGCCGCCAGAAAATCACCGGATGCTGTTCGGGCAGGTTTGAGCCGAACGCCAGCATGCAGTCGGTGTGGGCGAAGTCATCATAACAGCCCGGCGGTCCGTCGGAACCGAAAGACCGCTTATAACCCGACACCGCGGACGCCATGCACAAGGTGGTGTTGCCGTCATAATTGTTGGTGCCGATGGCACCGCGCGCCAGTTTACCGAGGGTGTAAAACTCTTCGGTCATGATTTGACCGGTGGACACGATGGCGAATGCGTCGCGACCATGCGCGGCCTGAATGCGCTTAATCTCATCGCCCATGTGATCCAGCGCCGCATCCCAACCGACCGCTTGATAGTCCTGGTGACGATTGTCGCGCATCAACGGCTGGGTGCCACGCCCCGCCGATTGAAACAGTTCATGCTCATAAATGCCTTTGATGCACAACTTGCCGCGATTGACATCCGCCCCCGCGGCGCCACGCGAAGACACCGGAACGCCGTCGGCGTTGACCCCCACTTCGATGGAACAGCCCGTGGAGCAATAGCCACAGACTGAGGTTTTCCATTCGGTGACTTTTTTGTCGGCGATCTTAATCGGGTTTTTTTTATTGCAACCGAAAAGCATGGAGCATTCCTTAGAGGTATCAGTTTAGGCACGTAAATCCAGCGCAGGGGCTTAACCGCTTGTGCCGGTTGCTTTGACATCCGGCATCTGCAACCGGATGACGTCGCCGTTGACCGACACCGCAACGGTGCGTGAACAGCCGTTGTCCGGGCCTTGCACTTCACCGGATACCAGATCGATGTTCCAGTTGTGCAGCGGGCACGCCACAGCCTTGCCATGCACAATGCCCTGGCTGAGCGCACCGCCCTTGTGCGGGCAGCTGTCGAACAAGGCAAAGATTTCGTCGTCGGCGGTGCGAAAAATCGCGATGTCGCCGCCAGCACTTTCCACCACGCGTGCGCCCAACTTGGGAATTTCGCTGACGGTTCCAATTTCCATCCACATGATTTTTGCTTCCTTCAACTCTTAAGCCACAATTTTCAGCGGCATGAATTCGTGTGCGTCCTTGGTGCCCTTGGCACGTTCGGACCAGGGGTCTTCTTGCAGGGCTTTTTGCGAAATCTGGAAACGCTCATAGAGCGCTTTGCGGTTTTCAGCGTCATCAACCAAGTTGGCCTTGATGTGATCCAGACCGACCCGTTCGACCCACGGCGCGGTGCGTTCCAAATAGCGCGCTTCTTCGCGGTAAATCTGCATATAGGCCCCGGCGTATTCCAACACCTCGGCTTCGCTTTCGACCGTGCACAGATAATCGGTGACCCGCACATCGATGCCGCCGTTGCCGCCGACGTGTAGCTCATAGCCGCTGTCGACCGCGACCACGCCGAAGTCCTTGATGGTGGCCTCGGCGCAATTGCGCGGACAGCCGGACACCGCCATCTTGAATTTGTGCGGGGTCCATGAGCCCCAAGACATTTTTTCCAGCTGGATGCCCATGTCGATGGAATCTTGGGTGCCGAACCGACACCACTGTTCGCCCGCACATGTTTTGACGGTGCGCAGCGACTTGCCGTAAGCGTGGCCCGAAACCATGCCCGCGGCGTTGAGGTCCGCCCACACACCGGGCAGGTCTTTCTTGTGAACGCCAAACAAGTCCAGGCGCTGACCGCCGGTAACCTTGACGGCGGGGATTTCAAACTTGTCCACCACATCGGCGATGGCGCGCAGCTCATCAGCGGATGTCATGCCGCCCCACATGCGCGGCACCACGGAAAACGTGCCGTCCTTTTGAATGTTGGCGTGAACGCGCTCGTTGATGAAGCGTGACTGATTGTCATCGGTGTATTCGGTCGGCCACGCGCACAGCAGGTAATAGTTCAGCGCCGGTCGGCAGCTGGAACAGCCATCGGGGGTGCTCCATTCCAATTCCTGCATGATTTCGGGGATCGACTTCATCTCCTTGGTCATGATCAAACGGCGCACGTCGTCGTGACTGTGCAGGGTACAGCCGCACATCGGCTTGATGGTCTGCACCTCATAGTCGTCGCCCAATGTCACCGCCAAAAGCTCATCGACCAAACCGGAACAGCCGCCGCAGGACGCCGAGGCCTTGGTGTGGGCCTTGACCTCTTCCAGGCTGGTCAATCCGTTTTCGGTGATGGCGGTGACGATGTCGCCTTTGGTGATGCCGTTGCAGCCGCAGATTTCAGCGTCATCGGCAAGGGCCGCGACGGCGGCGTTGGGGTCGGCTTGCGCGCCCCCGTCATAGGCCTGACCAAAAATAAGGGTTTCGCGCATATCGGAAATATCGGCATGCACCTTCATCAATTGGAAGTACCACGCGCCGTCCTTGGCGTCGCCGTACAGCACCGCCCCTTCGATTTTATTGTCGCGGATCACCACGCGTTTATAGACACCGCGCGCGGCATCGCGAAACACGATGTCTTCCGCGCCTTCGCCACCGGAAAAGTCGCCCGCCGAAAACACATCGACGCCGGTGACTTTCAGTTTGGTCGAAGTCACAGAACCTTCGTACGCCACGGGATCGTCGCCGGTCAGGTGGTCTGCGAGGATTCTGCCCATTTCATACAGCGGCGCGACCAAGCCGTACGTTGCGCCACGGTGTTCAACGCATTCACCGACGGCAAAAATGTCGGGGTTGGAGGTCTGCATCTGATCGTTGATCACCACCCCGCGTCCAACGTCGAGGCCAACATCTTTGGCCAGCGCGACATTGGGTTTGATGCCCACCGCCATGACCACCAAATCCGCATCGATCGTGGTGCCGTCATCCAGTTGCAAACCCGTGATTTTGTCATCGCCCAAGACCGCTTTGGTGTTGGCACCGGTGAGAACCGTCAGCCCGCGCCCTTCCAATTCCGACGCCAGCAGGTAACCGGCGGCTTCGTCCAGTTGGCGCTCCATCAAGGTGTCCATCAGGTGCACCACGGTGACGTCCATGCCGTTGGCTTTCAGGCCGACCGCAGCTTCCAAACCCAACAGACCACCGCCGATGACCACCGCGCTGCCGCCAGACTTAGCGGCATCAAGCATGCGGTTGACGTCATCGAGGTCGCGGAACGTCACCACACCGTCGAGATCGGTGCCGGGCACCGGGATGATGAACGGATCAGACCCGGTGGCGAGCAACAGCTTGTCATAAGCCATCGTTTCACCGCTCTCAGCGGTCACGGTTTTGGCGTCCGCATCGATGGCGGTCACCGTTTCACCGGCATGCAAGGTGATGTCGTTCTCGCTATACCACTCGCGGCTGTTGATGATGATGTCCTCATAGGACACATCACCGCTGAGCACCGGCGACAGCATGATGCGGTTATAGTTTTCGCGGGGCTCAGAACCGAACACCGTGATGTCGTATTTGTCGGCATCACGGTTGAGGATTTCCTCCACCGTGCGCATGCCGGCCATACCGTTGCCGATGACGATGAGTTTCTGTTTCATTTTCGTTTTCTCCTAGCGACCCCGCAGTTGCAGCTTTTGTTTTTTTAGGCTGCTTGAACGTCTGCGGCGGCTTCTTTCATAACGGTGGCGACGATGGTGTAGACCTCGGCCCATGCGTCTTTGACGTCGGGTGTGAAGTCATCGCCCAGACCTTGTTCCAGGGTCCACAGCAATGCTGCGCCAACGGTGTCGTAGTGTGAATCCTGTACGCCGTAAGCCACATGGCCGCGACCGAGGTTTTGCAAAACAGGGATCAAGGCATCGAGGTTATCGAGACTGCCGACCGCAACACCTAACGTGGACATCAGCTTTTGGCCTTGTTCGGTCATGTCGCCTTTGAACAAAGGCTTAAGCGCCGGGTCCAATTCAAACAAACGACCGTAAAACAGCTCTGCCGCTTGGGGGGCGATGGGGGCAACTTTGGCGAATGAAGCTTGGACCAATTCTTTTTGTGTGGGGGTCATGTCAAATCTCCGATATTGTTTTTGGTTTAAGCGACCGCTTTTGCGGGCGTTGATTGGGCGTCGGATTTACTTTCCGACTTGCCTTTATGGCCGTGCTCGTATTCTTCCAAGAAGCCGAGCAGTTGCTCACGCAGTTCGTAATATTTGGGATGCTCCAGCAAGGCCTTGCGGGTGCGCGGGCGGGGCAGATCGACGTTCATGATTTTGCCGATGCGCGCGTGCGGCCCATTGGTCATCATCACCACGCGATCAGCCAGCAAGATCGCTTCATCGACGTCGTGGGTGACACACACGGTGGTGACCTTGGTGCGGTCCCAGACTTCCATCAGCACTTCTTGCAGTTCCCAACGGGTCAAACTGTCGAGCATGCCGAACGGCTCATCGAGCAACAACAGTTTTGGCGACAACGCAAATGCACGGGCGATGCCGACGCGCTGCTTCATCCCGTTGGACATGTCGGCGGTGGGCTTATGCATGGCGTCTTTCAGGCCGACGCGCGACAGGTAATATTCAACGATGTCGCTACGTTCCGCTTTCGACGCGTGGGGGAACACGCGCTCGACACCCAACATCACGTTTTCCTTGGCGGTCAGCCAGGTGTAGAGGTTGGGGGCCTGAAATACCACCGCACGTTCGGGGTTGGCGCCGACAATTTCGTGACCGTCCAAAACGATACCACCGTCGGAGATGGGGTTGAGACCCGCCGCCATCGACAACACCGTCGACTTGCCGCAACCGGAATGACCGATCAGGGAAATGAATTCACCCTTTTTCAAGATCGTCTCGAACCCATCGACCACGGTGAGCGGGCCCTTGGGCGTCGGATAGACTTTGGTCAGGTTAAAGAATTCAAGGTAACGATCGTCGTGGTGGCTGACCATCGCGTCACGGAACGCTTTGGGTGGTTTTTTCGATTCCGGGAACACCGGCGTGACATTGGGCAGTTCGCCTTCGTCGCCGCTGGCGGCTTGGGCTGCCGCACCGACGTCCATCAAATACTTGGTGATGTCGGCGCGCAACCTTTTGAACGTTTCATCGGAGTTCATCGCCGTGCGTTCGCGCGGGCGCGGTAAGTCGACCTTGAAGTCCGGGCCCAAGGTGGCATCGGGGCCGGGGTTGAGCGGAATGATCCGATCCGCCAACAACAACGCTTCATCGACGTCGTTGGTGATCAGGATCACGGTCTTTTTGTCTTGCGACCAGATTTGTTCAATCTCGTCTTGCAGCTTGGCGCGGGTCAACGCATCCAGCGCCGACAGCGGCTCATCCAACAACAAGATGTCGGGATTCATCGCCAACGCACGGGCAACCGAAACACGTTGGCGCATGCCGCCGGACAGCTCTGACGGACGGCGGTCCACAGCGTGGCTGAGGCCGACCATATCGATGTAGTGCTGGGCCTTGGCCACATGTTCAGACTTATTCAAGTCGGGGAACATGCTTTCCACCGCCATCTTGATGTTGTCCAACACCGTCAACCACGGAAACAACGAGTAGCTTTGAAACACCAAACCACGGTCCGGGCCGGGGCCCTTCACGGGTTGGCCCTTCAACAGAACCTCTCCCGCATCCGCAGTTTCCAGACCGGCGATCAAGTTGATCAGGGTGGTCTTGCCGGAGCCGGAGAACCCGACGATGGCGACGAATTCACCTTCTTCGATGGCGAGGTCGATGCCGCCCAAGACGGCTGTCTTGTTGGTGCCTTGGCCGAAGCTTTTGGTTACGTTTTTGAGTTCCAGGATCGGTGCCATGGTCTTGTTCCTTCTTTCGGCCTTAGCGAACTTCGCCGTGGGTGAACATGGCTTGCATCGCGGACATGATGCGATCCAGTGCAAAACCAATGATGCCGATGGTGAACACCGCGACCATGATTTTGGCCAACGATTGCGACGAGCCGTTTTGGAATTCGTCCCACACGAACTTGCCGAGACCCGGGTTCTGCGCCAGCATTTCAGCGGCGATCAAAACCATCCAACCCACGCCCAGCGACAAACGCAGGCCGGTGAAGATGTAAGGCAACGAGCTGGGCAAAACCAACTTGGTCAGCGTGGTGTCCCATTTCAGGCGCAACACACGACCGACGTTCATCAGGTCTTTGTCGATCGACGCAACACCGACGGCGGTGTTGATCAGGGTCGGCCACAACGAACACAGGGTCACGGTGATGGCCGAGGTGACGAAGGCTTTTTCGAACATGGGGTTGTCGCTGACGTACAGCGCGCTGACCACCATGGTCACCAGCGGCAGCCACGCCAACGGCGAGACCGGCTTGAAAATCTGAATAATCGGGTTGAGCGCGGCGTTGACCGTCGGTGACAAACCGCATAGCACGCCCAATGGCACGGCAATCGCCGAGCCGATCAAAAAGCCCATGAACACAGTCTGCAGGCTGGTGAAAATTTGATCGATATACGTCGGCTTGCCGGTGTATTGGCGGATTTTAACTTTGGCGTCGGGATTTTTCGCCAACTTGGCGGCGTTGCGTTTTTCCTGACGTTCGTAAAAAGCGGCTTCCTTGTCGCGCTCACGCACGTGATCAGCGTAGAGATTGACGGTTTGTTCCCACACTTGGGTCGGACCGGGAATGGCGCCCAACGATGTTTTCACCATCGGGGCGGTTTGTCCCCATACGACCAAGAACAACAAGATCGCAGCCACCGGCACGCCCAACAAACGCCAGAGCTCTTTACCTTGGGTCTTGGCGTCTTCGCCGGCAAAGATTTTCAAAATCGGCGCGATCCACCCCAAACCTGCAACATTGAGGTATTTCGACGATTTATTGATGCGGGTGTGCAGACGTTCCTGGCGCTTCGCTTTTTCGGCGGCTTTAAGAGCCTCTTCGGCGTTGGCGTCGTTGGCGGTCGTTGCGGTGTTCATTTTGCTGTTCCTCAGTTTTTTCGTTTGGCGGTGGGGAGGAACCCGGAGATTACCCCCGGGCCCCTCCCCCTCCTGTCCTTACTTGGAGGCCATCACTTCGTTACCAACCACGACTTCGGTGCCTTTAAGACCGATCGGGAATTGGCTCAGATAGTCGTTCGGCTTAGAGCCGTCATAGACCAAGTTGTCGATAAAGTGTGTCTGCGGGGCGCGGTAACCGTTGGTATCCCACGGGAAGTCTTCCGCTTTTACTTTGCCTTCATCAACCAGCATCTGTGCGGCTTTCAGATAGACGTCCGGACGGTAAACCTTGGCGGCGGTTTCTTTGTACCACGCGTCGGACTTGTGCTCGGTGATCTGACCCCAGCGACGCATTTGGCTCAGATACCAAATGGCGTCGGAGTAGTACGGATACGTCGCGAAGTGACGGAAGAACACGTTGAAGTCAGGCACATCGCGCTTGTCGCCTTTTTCGTACTCGAACGTACCGGTCATGGAGTTGGCAATCACTTCCGCATCCGCGCCGACGTATTCGGAACGCGCCAGAATTTCGACAGCCTCTTGACGATTGGCGTTGTCATTTTCATCCAACCACTGTGCGGCGCGGATCAAAGCTTTGACCACGGCGAGGTGGGTCTTGGGGTTTTTCTCAGCCCATTCATTGTTCACGCCGAAGACTTTTTCGGGGTTGTTTTTCCAGATTTCATAATCGGTGACAACCGGAACACCGATGCCTTTAAACACGGCCTGTTGGTTCCACGGCTCGCCAACGCAATAGCCATAGATGGTGCCCGCTTCCATGGTTGCCGGCATTTGCGGCGGCGGAGTCACGGACAACAGCGCGTCAGCACCGATTTGACCGGTGATGTCGGTCTTGGAATAAAAGCCCGGGTGGATGCCACCAGCGGCCAGCCAGTAGCGCAGTTCGTAGTTGTGGGTCGAAACCGGGAACACCATGCCCATGTTGAAGGGCTTGCCTTCTTCACGGAATTGATCGACCACCGGCTTCAAGGCATCGGCCTTGATCGGGTGGACCGGCTTGCCGTCCGCGTCTTTGGGTACGTTGGGCTTCATTTGATCCCAAATGTCGTTGGACACCGTGATGGCGTTGCCGTTCAAATCCATGGAGAACGCGGTGATGATGTGCGCTTGGGTGCCGAAACCGATGGTCGCGCCCAACGGCTGACCGGCCAGCATGTGCGCGCCGTCCAATTCACCGGTGATGACGCGATCGAGCAGAACTTTCCAATTCGCTTGCGGCTCCAACGTCACATACAGGCCTTCGTCTTCGAAGAAGCCCTGCTCATAAGCCACCGCCAACGGGGCCATGTCGGTGAGTTTGATGAAACCGAACTTCAGCTCTTCCTTTTCCACTTCCAGCGGCTCTGCACGTAGCGGCGCGGCCATCAGGCCCAGGCCCAAGGCTGCCGCGCCCAGACCAAGCACCGCACGGCGCGATACGTATTTCAAGGAATGCTTAGGCATTCGGGGGTTGCTCATCTTGTCTTCTCCTTCTCGCCATAAATGGCTTGCGTCAAATAACAAAAAAACGCCGCAAAGATTCCTGGACGATGTGGTCCTGGGATCTGCGACGTTGCAGCGTTCACCCTGCGCTGGGTGAGAATTGAATTGGCTCCCGGCATCCGCGCCGGATTACGAACTCAGTATTACAAGATGCGTGCCAGTTGCCTTAACATCTTGATTTCATGAGAAACACACAATCACCGAGCACGCCGTCTCGGGCAAAACGCGCCTTAGTGACTAAATATTAAGCATATTATGCTTATTTAATAAACATTGCGCACTTTTTAATCATGCCTTAACCGGCACAGCCGCGATGTAACCCGGCACATCGGCGGCGTCGAAGGACACACCATCAAACGACAGGTCATTTTTGCCACGCTGCTCGTACGGCACTTGGCCCACGGCATCGGCAAGCAAATCGGGACGATACGTTTGGCGCACGGCCTGCTCAGCATCGCGCGAAAGCGGGGTCTGGCCCCAGCGCACCATCTGCGCATACAGCCACAGGGCATGCTCGTCATCGGCACGCATGGCACCATTTTCATGAAAATTCAAATCGCCTTGCAGCGCCGACAGCACCACGTTTTCAGCAACATCCAAGTATTCGGGACGCGCCAAAAGTGCTGCCAATTCAATATGATGCACCGGGTCATCAGCCCAACGCGCCGCTTGTTCCAAAGCTTTGAGCAAGGCCTTCAAGGTCTCAGGGTTCTGCTCCGCCCAGCTTTGCTGTAGCCCCAAAACTTTTTCCGGACCGGGCGGCCAAAAGGCCGCGGTGCGCGTCAAAATCACGCCCACACCCTGTTCGACCGCCTGGGTGTTCCACGGTTCGCCCACGCAAAAGCCATCGACTTGGCCCGCTTCCAGGCTTTTGACCATATAGGGGGGCGGAATCACCACCAAACGCACATCACGTTCCGGATCGATGCCCGCCGCCGCCATCCAATAGCGCAGTTGATAGTTGTGACACGAAAATGGGAACACTTGGCCGAACGACAGCGGCTCTAAGTTTTCACCGCGCCGTTTGTCGACGACTTGGCGTAACGCTTGCGCCGCATTTAAGGGTTGGCTCAAGTCCAACCCGGTGGCCTCCAACTCTTTATATAAGGCGTGGCTCACCGAGATGGCATTGCCGCCCACACCCAGCGCCATCGGCGCGATGGTCGGCACTTTGACATGCCCGATGCCCAGGTTTTGTGCGATCGGCATGCCCGCCAGCATTTGCGCCACGTCGAATTGACCGACGTTGATGCGGTCGCGAATATTGGCCCACGAGACCTCTTTGAACAGCTGCAGGTCCAGGCCCAAACCCGCCGCAAAGCCTTTTTCGCGCGCTGCCACCAACACCGCGCAATCGACCAACGGAATAAATCCAGCGCGAACGATTTTGAGTCCATCGGCATTGATCATGATCAGGTTCCTCAGCTCAACAAATCCGCCGCCGTCACAACACTGGCCGCGATTTCGGATATTTTCTTCTTTTGGTTCATGGCATTGCGGCGCAACAGCGCATAGGCCTCATCCTCGCCAATGCCTTTTTGCCGCATCAAAATACCCTTGGCGCGATCAATGATCTTGCGTTCTTCCAACTGGGTTTTGGTGTCATCAAGCTCGCGTTGCAGCCTTGAAAAGGCATTGAAGCGGCTGATGGTCATATCCAAAATCGATTTGATACGTTCTTTTTTAAGCCCATCGACGATGTAGGCACTGACCCCCGCATCGACAGACGCCGTGATCATCGCGCTGTCGGATTGATCAACGAACATGGCGATGGGCCGTTTGACTTCGCGGCTAACTTGAAACATCTGCTCCAACACGTCGCGATTGGGATTTTCCAAATCGATCAACACCACGTCCGGGTCCAACGCCGATATGCGCGCCTGTAAGTTCGAGGTATCGGCGATCCATTCCACGCACAGATGACCGCCATCGCCGAGGCCCTCTTTCAAGATCGCCGCGCGCACCGGGTCTTCATCGATCACCAAGATTTTGAGATCGCTTGCCATATCCTCCAACATCGCCATTGACGTCGGAGAACAAGTAGCAAGATGAGTGCCAACTGTGAATATGGCCGATTTCTGCGTTTATGGTCTCTACAAGAAAGATATGATCACCGGATCTGCTCAAAATGCAGGCACATGTCGACGATTAAGGCCGGTCGGGGTACGAAATACTCAACACCTCAAGCTCGTCTTCGCCGCCCGGCGTGTGCACATTGACCAGATCGCCGACGGTTTTGCTCATCAACGCGCGACCGATGGGCGAGTCTTGGCTGATGCGGCCTTCGCTGGGTTCGGTTTCGTCGCTGCCGACGATGGTGACGGTTTGCACCGTGCCGTTTTCGCGCTCATAGCTGACCGTCGCGCCAAAATGCACGTGGTCGCGCTGTTGTTGAAAGCACGGATCGACGACGCTGAGCAGCTCCAAGCGTTTGCGCAAAAACCTCACCCGGCCATCGATTTGGCGCAGGCGCTTTTTGCCATAGATGTAATCGCCGTTTTCCGAACGGTCGCCGTTGCTCGCCGCCCAATGCACCGTGCGCACGACTTCGGGGCGCTCGCCTTCCCACAATTGGGTCAGTTCGGCTTGCAGCTTGGCCAAGCCCGCCGGGGTGATGCATTCTTTTTCAGCGCTCATGATGTCTTTAACTTGCGTGAGTGAATTTCGCGTGGCGCACTTGCATGGCTTCTTCTTGCTCGCTGGCTTCCAGGTTCTCGCCAATTTGTTTAACCGCCACGGCGATTTCGGGCAACAACACGTTTTCCAACGCCCGCGCGCGGCGTTCCGTCGCGATGTATTCTTGGGCAAGGCGGTGCAGGTTTGCGCTGACCGCGGCGCGTTCGACATCGATGCTGATCAATTGATGAAACGCTTCTGCACAGGCGCTGGCCTCAAAACTCGGAAATGCCGCTTCGGCTGCGTGTCCATCGATCACCGGCGTATCGGGGACCAGTTCGGCCTCGACCAGGGCAAAGCCGATGAAGTTTCGCGATGCGACGTTTGCGCCCAGCTCGTCGCCAAAGGGCGGCGGATACACCGACAGTTCTTCCAGGCCGTGACGCATCAAGGCCGCGACAACTGTGTCGCGTGCGGACAGGTAAACCTCTTGGCGGCGTTCGTTGAGCGCGCTGAAAGCCTGCAATTGGCGCAGCAGTTCTTGCGCCAACAGCATGCGTTTTTCGTCCAAGAACTCATACCCCTCGCGGATCAGTTTCTGCTCATCGCGCAACGCCAATTGGCTGGCGCGGGTGGGCGAAACCTCACGGCCCTGAAGTCGCATCGCCGCCTCCCGTCGTATTTCCTGTGATATGGCGCGCGATCTGTTCGTCGCTGATGCGGGTCAGTTCCACGTTGGGCAAAATGCCCAAAAGCTTCCAGCCGATCGCCATGCTTTCTTCCAAGCTGCGCGGTTCGGACTGGTGGACCAAGTCTTTTTCAAAGCGATCGCCAAACTCCAAATACTGTTGATCGACGCTCGACAAGCTGTTGCGCCCGACCACACTGGCGAGAACCCGCACCCGTGTTGCGCGTGCATAGGCGGCGAACAGTTGGTTCGAAAGCGCCGGATGATCCGCCGTTGTAAAGCCTTCGCCAATGCCCGCGTCCATGACCCGCGACAAACTCGGCAACACGTTCACCGGCGGATTGACGCCTTTGTGAAACAGTTCGCGATCCAACACGATTTGGCCTTCGGTGATATAACCGGTCAGATCGGGAATGGGATGGCCGATGTCGTCGCCGGGCATGGTCAAGATCGGCAGTTGGGTCACCGTTCCAGGCAAGCCACGCACCGCACCGGCGCGTTCGAAAATGGTCGCCAAATCCGAATACATATAGCCCGGATAGCCTTTGCGGCTGGGGATTTCACCGTGGCTGGACGAGACTTCGCGCAGCGCTTCGCAGTAGTTGGTCATGTCGGTCATGATCACCAGCACATGTCGGCCTTCGACGAACGCCAGATGCTCCGCCGCCGTCAGCGCATAGCGCGGCGTCAGCAAACGTTGCGGGCTGGGCATGCCAGCGATGTTGAGGAAAATCACCGTATGTTCCAACGCACCGCTGTCTTCCATGGCGGAGCGGAACTGTTCGGCAGTGTCTTGGGGAATGCCGATGCCAACGAACACGATGGCGAATTCTTCGGCTTCCCCACCACGCAAGCGCGCACGGCGTGCGATCTCGATGGCGATTTGATCGTGGGGCATACCGCCGCCGGAAAACAGCGGCAGCTTTTGCCCGCGCACCAAGCTGTTCATCAAATCGATGGTGGAAATACCGGTTTCGATGAAGTCCACCGGGGTTTCGCGAAATGCCGGGTTGATCGACCCGCCGTCGATGCGCACGCGCCGGGTCGCGGCCACCGGCGGGCCACCGTCCATGGGCCGTCCGACCCCGTCGAACACGCGGCCCAACAGCCCTGGCCCCAACGACATGGTCAGCGGTTCGGCGCGAAAACGTACACGTGTATCCGCCAAGCCAAGGCCGGTGGTGGATTCCAAAACCTCAATGCCGATGCTGTCTTCACCCAGCACCGCAACGCGGCCAAGCCGCGCCTTGCCGTCCGTGCCGATCACCTCGACCGCTTCGTTGAGGCCGACGTTGACGTTGCGTTTTAAAAACATCAACGGCCCTTCGATGGCGGTGCCGGAGCCCGTTGCGGTCAGATCAATGCGCATCTTCAGCCTCCTGTACGTTACCGTCCGTGGGGCTGGAAAGGGTCGCGAAATCTTCGTCGATGGCGCGCCATAAATCTTGGTAATCGTCCAAGCGATCTTCGCCCAGCTCTTCGCCCATGCGCTGCAGCGAGCGCCGGGTCGGCAAGTTTGAGATGACTTGCGGGCTGGCGGCGTCGAGCATGGCTTGTTCGGCGCGCTCGATAAAATGCATCACCAGTCGGATCATGTGGGTTTGACGTTTGGGTGAGCAATAGCGATCGACTTGCGAGGTCGCCAATTGACGCAACAGGCCTTCGTTGATCAGTTCCGCATACAGCAAAACGATTTGCTGTTCGGCGGGCAGTGCGTCTTTGCCGACAATGCGCGCCAAGCGTTCGATCCGCGCTTCTTCGTCCAACAAGGTGAGAATCTTCTGGCGGCTGTGTTCCCAATCGGGGTTTCCGCCTTTGGTGCGCCACCACTTGGCCAAGCGCGGCGCGTCTTCGGAATAGGACTGCAACGGATCGATGGCGGGATAAAACCGCGCCTGGGCACGGATGCGATCCAAGCCCCAAAAACACCGCACGTAGCGTTTGGAGTGGGTGGTCACCGGTTCGGAAAAATCGCCTGCCGGCGGGCTGATGGTGCCAACCACGGTGAGCGACGCATCATCGCCGCCCAAAGTATTGACCCGCCCGGCGCGTTCATAAAATTCCGCCAAGCGCGAACTGATGTAGGCGGGATAGCCGCCTTCACCCGGCAATTCACCCAAACGTCCCGAAACCTCGCGCAAGGCTTCCGCCCAGCGGCTGGTGGAATCGGCCATCAACGCCACGTTCAAACCCTGATCGCGGAAATATTCCGCCACCGTGATGCCGGTGTAAATACTGGCTTCACGCGCCGCGACGGGCATGTTTGAGGTGTTGGCGATGATCGCGGTGCGTTCCATCAACGCGCGGCCCGTACGGGGGTCTTCCAGCTTGGCGAATTCGTGCAGGACCTCAGCCATTTCATTGCCGCGTTCGCCGCAGCCGACATAGATGATGACGTCGGCGTCCGACCATTTGGCCAAGGTTTCTTGCAGCACCGTTTTGCCGGTGCCGAACCCACCCGGCAACATCGCACGTCCACCCAGCGCCACGGGAAACAGCATATCGATCACCCGTTGCCCGGTGATCAGCGGTTGGCCGAGCTTTTCGCGCCGCGCCACCGGGCGCGCTTGGCGCACCGGCCACTGCTGCACCATGGTTAGGCTGGCTTCGGTTCCGTCATCTCGCTTCACCGTGGCGAGCGATGCGTCGTCGGCATGTTCGCCCTCATCCACAACGGTGATGATTTCACCTTCGATACCGTGCGGCACCAAACACTTTTCAACCCGATTGGTTTCTTGGGCGATGCCGAACACTTGGCCCGACGCAACCCGATCGCCGACTTTGATCGTCGGCGTGAATGGATAGCTTTTTTTGTCGCGTCCAAAACCGCCGGGGCGCACGAAATTTTCGGCTCCTGCGCCATCCAGAGGACGCAACAAGCCATCGAAGATCGAGCCCAAGATGCCCGGCCCCAACGCCACCGACAACGGTGCGCCGGTGCCTTCGACCACATCGCCGGGGCGCAACCCGGTGGTGTCTTCATAGACCTGGGCGACGATCTCGTGCTCTGACACACGGATGACTTCGCCCAGGGTCTTTTGCGGCCCCACGCGCAAGGCTTCGTGGACGTGAAAGTCGCCTTCGACCGTGGCGCGGAGAACGGGTCCGCCGATCCAATGAATACGTGCCCGGCTCATGATAAAACCTCCGCATCCAAAAACAGTTCCGCCAAAAGCAGTGCGGCAATTTCTTTTTGATCAGACAACACCCCCGCCAACGTCGCATCGACGATCACGCCATTGGCTTGAATGCGCAAACCGATTTCGAAATCTGCGGTGGGGATGAACGCAACTTCATCGCCGCTAAACGTTTTAATCTGATCCACAAATGGGTCCAGTTCCTTCACCGACCAGCTTTGCGGATGCTCGACACGCCACGCGCCTGGGTGCAAATGCGCCACCGCCTGATCAACCGCACCGCTCAACCACGCGTACCGTCCATCAGCGTCTTGCCAACGGTTGACCAGTTCATTTTCCAGCTGTTGCCAAACCGCATCCAAGAACGCGTTTTCGCGGTCTTGAAAGTTTTGTCGCTTGGCCGTTTCGATCTTGGCGCGCTGTTTGTCGATGGCGCGCTGGCCGCTGCGCCGTTCCTCGTTGATAACGTCATGCACTTTTTCCCGCGCGTCTTTATAGGCGCGGGCGACGATGTCGCGCGCTTGTTCTGCGGCTTGCGCATCGATGGTGTGGCACTGTTCTTCGCAGTTGCGTTTGACCATGTCCAACATGGCGTCCACATTTTCGTTCGCTTGGGGTTGGTTATCTGTCATGCGTCCAATCCAAGAATTGCGTGCATCTGTTTTTCCAGATCGGGGGGCGAGACGCGGGCGCGTACATCTTCGATGATCATCACCAATGGCTTCGTCGCCACAAGCGCGTCCGACAGCTGAGCCTCTGGAATAAGGCGTGCGGCCTCAGCGGTGATCATCACCACGTCGGCTTGAGCGGAGGCCTCATTGAAGGTCTTGAGGACTTCGCTCGACGCCGGACAAAACACCGCCGCGCCCGCCAAGCGATAGCCCGCCGCGCTAATTTCATCGCCAATGAACGCCACCCGGCTCATTTAACTGGCCTGATTCAAGATCAAGATGGCGACGATCAAGCCATAAATCGCGATGCCTTCCGCCAAACCGACGAAGATCAGCAAACGGCCCAACAGCTCCGGCTTTTCGGCCAGCGCGCCGACGGCGGCACTGCCGACAATCGCGACCGCATACCCGGCCCCAAGGGTGCCCAGCCCCGCCGAAATGGCCGCCGCGACAAACGCCCATTGGCGCACGGCGGGATCGGTGGCGATCATCGCACCGCCGTCTTGGGCGGCGAACACTTCGGGTGTGAACAGCACCAAGCTCAACGGCACGATCAAAAAGACGCCGATAACGAGCGAGGCGATGAGAAAAATTCTGTCTGCGCTCATGTCGTTTTTCCTTCAAGTTTCAAAGACCAAGCGGCCGGTGTTTGCAGGATGCGCATAGGTCGTCCCTCTGCGCGCAAAAAGCGGATGAAAAATTCAAACAGCAGCAAGCGAGTGGTTTGGATGCCCGCGACCAAACCTTCCAACGCGATGATGAACACGTTGCCCAAGATCATCACTAGCCAAAAGCCCACGGTGCCGCCAGCGATATCGGCCAACACCATCAACGCCGACGACAAGCCCGCATGCGCAATGGCGAACGCGCCGACCCGCACGAACGACAAGGTGTTGATCAGCAACTGAAACAGCTGCTCGATCAAAACGCCGATGGCTTTACCCAAATCCGCGACAATACCGGACAGGTTCGAAGATCCGCCAAACACGACCGTGCCCAGCAAAAACCACACCGCCCCCAGTGCGATCATCGCGTGGCCCGAAGACGGCGCCGCGAAGCTCGTCAACACGCCTATATAAGCAACCACCAATCCGGCCTGCGTCGCCCACCAAGCCCGCCCCTGGCCTTGCCAGTGCGCCCCGGCGCTGTTGAGCATCATGCCGGTCATCAAGATCACCACGCCCGCGCCGAGCGCCACGCTCAAAACCTCAATCGGCTGGCTCAGGGGATGCAGCCACAAAGCACCGATGACGTCTTCGCGGGCGAAGATCGTGCCAAAAGCAAATCCAAACGCCATGGCGAACAAACCGCCCGGGACCAAGATCGCCGCCGCCGACCACCTTTTGCGCAGCACAAGCCCGGCCATCAACAACACAAAACCCTGCCCGACATCGCCGAACATATAACCAAACAACAGCGGTGCGATCACCGCTACCAAAGGGCTGGGATCGGCCTCCGCCTGCGCAGGCATGCCCAAAAGACGTACGAAGGTTTCAAACGGTCGCACCCACGCGGGGTTGTCGAACAGCAACGGCGGGCTCAGGCCATCGGGCGCTTGTCCAACCGTCACCGCATAACCCGGCCCCAACTTCGCCAGCGTGCGTTCCAAATCATCTTGCATAAGCGACGTCCAACCGGTGATGCGGGCAAAATACGCGGTGTAGTGCGTCGCGTTCACGTGGTCGGTCAACCAGCGCAGGCGTTCGATGTTGGCCCGTGCGCGGGCCAATTGATGATAATTCGACAATTTGGTGAGGGCCTGTTCAGCGTGCCTTTCCCGGTTTCGTTGAGCGGTCACATAAGCGTTGATGGTGCCCAGCAAATTCTCGTCCAGGTCATGCGACAAATCTTTCATTTGATTGCTGGCGATGGCGTCGAGAATTTCGGACACGTCGATTTGACGGGCTTTGGTCGCCCCCAATTCAACCGACAAAGCCGCGATCGACGGTTTCTCGGCGATCGCCACGAAATACACCCCCACGGGCGTGTCAAAGGTACGGGCATAAACATCGCCCAAAAACCGTTGCGGAAGCTTATCGTCTTCCAGCAGGTAAACGGCAATGTCGAACAGACTGCTGCGTTTTCGTTTCAGCAATCCTCGTGGAAAATCCGCACCGGCGGCAACCGCCAGCTCATACAGGTGGCGCAAGTTGGCTTGCTGGCGCACCGCGCATTGCAAGGTGCCGATATAGGGTGCGGCTTGCGATGCCCACTTTTGAAAGCGCGCCAAACTGTCGTCCAACACCTCAGACAACGCATTGGACGGCAACGCCGCGCTGCGATCCGCCGCAGGCCAATAGGCCCGGTAGCGTCGCGCCAACTCACCATAGGCTTCGAGCCCCGCGCGCAAGTCGGACATATCCACGGATTCGTGCGGCGAACGGACATCGGCTTCCAGCTCAATGGCGTTCATCTCTGCCAAGCCTTCAAGCGTCGGGGCCAGCCCGCTTTGCGGCACCATGATATCGAACCAGTTTGCGCTGCGTGGGTGAAACATGATCCCCCCTAACGGTTATCAAGCGTTTCAGGAAACAGGCATCTATGAATAAGGTGGGCGCGCAGGTGCTCCAAGTCCATCGCCACCATGGCTAAAAAGGCAAACGCCGACACAGGCTGTTGGGTGTGACGGCGAAACAATCGCTCGGTGCGTGAAATCAATTGGTAACGCAGCTCGACCCCATCCAAGGTGTTGGCCGGTTGGTCCGCACCATGATCGCGGTGCAACATGTCGATCAATTTATCAAATGCCGCCTGATCGCCCGTGCCCCCACCATGTGTAAGGGGCAACAGTGTGCGAAAATGGTCGAGCCACACCGCCATGGGTGTTTGCGCCACGGCCCAGTCTTGGTCGTCTTTTTGCGACAACACCGTCACTGGCCGCTCGCCACCGACAATATCTGCAGCGGCCCAGTGCGGAAGCTCTTCGCCGCGCGCCACATGCGTCGTGATGGGCAAATCGACAAGCCCGCCGGTCCACTGCAGCGCCGGACGCCATGGGCGTGGAAACCACGTTGAAACCTTGTCGACATAAGCCCGCCAATCGCGGCGCAAGGCGTCTTCGATGGCGTGTACAGTGGTGGTTGCCGACAAATGGCTCACCCAGCGCTTAAGGCCGGTTTGGCGTGCGCTGTCCAAATAGTGACCAAGGCTTTTGCTTGAGCTCAAATGCTGCCACGTCGCCTTGGTTGGGCGACGCCCATGATGCGCCTGCATGCGGGCTTGGGCGTAGGCGAAGGCCGCGCGGTCAGTCATCTCGACCTCCCGTAAGCTTCCCAGCAACGCGTTTTGAAACAGCCGCGATATGTTCAGCCGTGGCGAGGTCGTCAATGACGGTCTTGGGCTCAGCATCATAAGCGCGCCACATTTCGTCGCAGGTCACTTTGACCGAGGCCGCGCAATGGCTGCGAACGTTGGAAATGCGCTGATTTGCACGTTCCGAGATTAACCGTGCGGTTTGCATCGCTTGATTGATGGTTTTGCGCGCATCATCGCGGTGGCGGTCGGTTTCGCGTTCGGCTTGTTGTTCTGCTTGGAGAACCTCATCAATCGGATTTTGCAAAGCCTCGCCCCCTTTTTTGGTGCGCCACAACTCGGCCATCACCACCACAAACAACCCCTTATCATCTCTATAACAATCCTCCGATTTTGAGCGAACGCCGTCAAGGCTCATGAGCCATAATGTGTTCAAATTGGCGCACTATTTAAGGCTCCACACAAGGTGGACTTTAGGTATTCGTAGCTAGGGAGTTTTGTCGGAAATCTCGGCCAAACAATCCTTCAAGCTGTCGCACCAATCGGGCAACGTGATGCCATAAGCCAAGTTAAGCTTGTCGCAGTTTAAGCTCGAAAAAACGGGGCGCGTGGCGGGATCGTTTCGTTGCGAGGACAAAATGGGCGTGATCTTGCAAGATGCCCCCGGCCATGACGCCCCCATTTTTAAGATCATAGAAGCCTGTATTTCACCAGCAAACCTGTAGCGAGACACACTACCCGTGTTTGCCGCATGAAACGTACCATAGTGTTTTTCTTGGCCTTGCACCAGCTGCTTAGCCATCTCGATCAACGTTTTCGCCAAATCAGACGCATAGGTTGGAGACCCGGCCTGATCATCGACCACTGAAATGGTTTGAGATTTGGACAGGTTACGCACAATTGCGGTGACAAAATTACCCTCAGCCGCACTGTACAGCCACGACGTCCTGACGATGGCGTGCGCGGGTGCAAGATCGCGCACGGCACGCTCTCCGGCCTCCTTGCTTGCGCCATAAACGTTCACCGGACCAACGTCATCTGTTTCTCTGTAAGGCTCATGGGCATCCCCTGAAAAAACAAAGTCCGTAGACACATGGATAATCGGGCAGCCGTGCTCCGCCGCCGCGCGGGCCACGTTTGCCGCCCCGTCACAGTTGACGCCATAGGCTTGTTTTTTATTGCTTTCGGCAAGGTCAACGTTGGTAAAGGCCGCTGTATTGATGATGATGTCCGGAACATAGTCATCCACCGCGTCTTGAACCTGTGACGCATCGACGACATCCGCCCGCTCCCGCCCGACACGTTCCATCCCCCACTCAGAGGGCAGAACGCACTGCCCCAACGCGCACGACAACTGGCCACTTCGACCGAACACCAGAATTCGCATTCCGTTCCCTAACAACTCATGCAGGCAGCCTCATATGACCCCCAACCTTTGACCGTCATATCCATTTTCACCAATCGCATTCCACCATTCGCGATTATCCAGGTACCACTGCACCACTTGACGAAGCCCTTCATCCAAATCGTATTGTGGCCGCCAACCCAATTCGGTTGTGATCTTATGGGCATCAATGGCATATCGAAAGTCATGACCAGGACGATCCGTTACAAATGAAATAAGCTCTGCCGTTGGCTGAACTGGCAAACCGTCGGCCATCTCATCCAGCAAGGCACACAGTTTCTCGACCAACGCAATATTGCTGCAATCACTATTGGCACCAATGGCGTACGTTTGCCCAGGTCGTCCTCTTGTGAGGATGGCGTACAAGGCTTCAACATGATCTTCAACATGAAGCCAATCGCGGCGATTTAGGCCTTGACCGTACACGGGCAATTGCCGCCCTTCCAAGGCATTAATAATCATCCTGGGTATCAGCTTTTCAGGAAACTGATAGGGGCCGTAATTGTTTGTGCATGTACTGACCATAACCGGTAGCCCATACGTCTCCCACCAAGCGTGCGCCAAGTGATCCGATGCCGCCTTACTGGCTGAATACGGTGAGTTGGGGCTATAGGGTGAAGACTCATTGAATTCACCGTCTTCACCTAATGATCCATAAACTTCGTCGGTGGAAACGTGGAGAAAGCGGAATGCCTGTTGCGCATCGGCATGCAGCTCACGCCAATAGATATGAGCCGCCTGCAAAAGCTCATAAGTTCCAACGATGTTCGATTGAATAAAGGCATCCGGTGAATCGATCGAGCGGTCGACATGAGATTCAGCCGCCAGATGAAGTACCGCATCCGGTCGATGCTGTTCAAAAATCGCCCGGATCGTATCGCGGTCACAAATGTCGACCTTGATAAACGTATAATCTTCCCGCCCCTCAAGCGCCGTCAAAGAAGCTGGGTTCGCCGCATATGTCAACTTGTCGACGTTCACGACGGTGCAGTGTTTTTGCAGCACCAGGTTTCGGCAGACGGCAGAGCCGATAAACCCTGCCCCTCCTGTAACAAGAACTTTCATGAACGCTTCCCCGTCGCTTGAGTATTGTCATACTGAAATGGGGAACGAAACGCCGCCAATTGCGTAAGCCGTTCGTCCTTTTCAGATAAGTGAGGAAGCTTACCCTCTAAAGGCCACTGAACAGCCAACTGCGGATCGTTCCAGATCACGCCGCCTTCGCACTGCGGTGCGTAGAAATCCGTCACTTTGTAGAAAACCTCCGTCATGTCTTCCAAGGTGACATACCCATGAGCGAAACCCACTGGAACATACAGTTGGTCCCAGTTCTCGGCACTGAGTTCAACCCCCTCCCATTGACCAAACGTCGGGGAGCCTTCTCGAAGATCGACCGCAACATCCCAAATGCGACCGCGGATCACCCGCACAAGTTTCGCTTGAGCATGCGGTGGGCATTGAAAATGCAGGCCTCGCAATGTTCCGGCTTTATCTGAAAAGGCAAAATTGTCCTGAACGAAATCATCCTCAACACCTGCCTCAAGCAGACGACGCGCATTGAAGGTCTCCGAAAACGCACCACGATCATCCGTAAACTTTGGCGTATCGAACAGCATCAGACCAGGAAGTGACAATTTCTCATTGCGAAATTTCGCCACGTTCACGTTCCTCTCCAAATGGGCATCGCGTCGATCTCACTCATCATGCTGCGTCCTACAATACCTACGCCACTATGACCTTAGCATACCGCGCCGGGGCTTACTTTCCAGCTTTGCGGAGCAAGGGAAGCGCTTTTCGGCTAAGGGTATACGGATTGATGGTAATCAGGCCGTGGCGAAGCAGCGCCCCCATATCGCGCCACAAAGAGGTTTGCGCCACCCCCGCAACAGGCGTCTTGGTACGCAAACCTTCAAGGGCCCCCTGCAAGGCGGCCTTGCGACCGGCCCCATCATACTTAAACAGCAATATGGGAATATACAAAACAGCCCCCATCAACAGCGAAAGCGCCGCGAGCAGCGGTGGCATATTTCGCCGCACCATCCACACTCGATTTCGTTGACTGTGATACAGGCTGAACGGACTGTTTTTAACTGTAATCAAGCTGCCTTTATGATGAACAATCGCGCGCCGCACCTGAACACATTCCGCGCCCTGGCGCTGCAAGCGCCAGCCCAGGTCAACGTCTTCGAGATAACAGAAAAACGCTTCGGCAAACCCCCCCACCTTTTGATAAGCACCACGACGATAAAATGCAGCAGCTGCACATGGAGAAAAGGCGACGATATCGTCGTCAGGCAGTTCCGACACATGATGACCATGCAAAGCTCGCCAGGGAATGCCGAAAACGGACAGAAAGTCGCCAAACCCATCGACCTTGTCCGGTGTGTCGACCATCAGTTGGGTTGAACCAAACATATCGATGTTGGGATAACGCTGGCATGCATCGTTCATACGCATCAACCAGTCTGGGTTGGGTATGCAATCAGGATTCAAAGTGCAAAACCATTCGCTAGTCGATCCCTCAAAACCACGATTGTTGGCGGAGGCAAAACCCGTATTGTCCGCCAAGGCCAGAAGTTGGAAACGCTCATCGGGAACACTTAAGGATGAAAAACTGTCATCCGTAGAGTTGTTATCAACAATAACGACTTCAAAGTTTTCAAAGCTCTGGACCGCCAAGCCGTCAATCACTTTTTGCAACCACGGGCCGCTGTTGTAATTAACGATGACAATCCTCACCCAGGGGCTTTGCATAGTCATGCCTCCCGGACGGTCAAAGCTGTCGGCTTAGAAAGTTCACAAGATAATTCCTGTATTCACTTTTGCCCATTGCATCGATCAGGCTTTCGAGCTGACGGATATCAATGAAGCCCTTGTAGAAGGCAATTTCCTCAACGCAAGCAATTTTTAGGCCTTGGCGCTCTTCTATGGTGCGCACGAAATTGCCCGCATCAAGCAATGAATCATGTGTTCCCGCATCCAGCCAGGCAAAACCGCGCCCCAAATATTGCGCAGCCAGATCACCGGTTTGAATATAGGCGTTGTTCACATCCGTGATTTCATACTCTCCGCGCGCCGACGGCTTTAGATCAGTCACGATATCGACAACCTTGTTATCGTAATAATACAAGCCCGTGACCGCCCATGACGAAGGGGGCACATCCGGTTTTTCCACGATGGAGGTAATCTCTTTTTCGTCATTGAGCTTCAACACGCCATATCGCTGGGGTTGATCCACCCAATATGCAAAGACTGTCGCACCATGGGCGGTTTGTGCAGCCTGCTCCAACTTTTCAGTTAAACCGTGACCAAAAAAGATGTTGTCTCCCAACACAAGGCAGACCGAATTTTCACCGATAAATTCGCGACCAACGACAAAGGCGTCTGCGATCCCCTTCGGTTCCGCCTGCTCTCCATAAGATATGGTAAGCCCCCACTGCGCACCATCGCCCAACAGCTCAACAAAGCCGGGCAAATCACGTGGTGTTGAAATCACGAGAATCTCCCGAATGCCCGACAACATCAATGTCGACAGCGGAAAATAAATCATCGGTTTGTCGTACACGGGCAATAGCTGTTTGGAAACGGCACGCGTTATCGGGTGTAACCGAGTTCCGTGACCGCCAGCTAGAATGATCCCCTTCATGCGCCGCCCCTCTCTTCGTTTGGCAACGTGAGCACATTATCTTCCGATATGGAGAGTTCGGTGCCCATGATGGAATTGATTTGTCCTAGAACCTTGTGCAGGCCAGCGTCCGTTACATAGTGGATTTCTTCATCAGGCAAGGAAACCACCGTCTTTTCAGGTCCCGCGAGGCACGATGCCAATGCCAAATCCATATGAAGATCGTTCAAGCGGCTGTAAGTGCTGAGGCTACGATAAAACTGATCTTGGAATTCTTCCATGACTGCGAGTTTTTCGACCCGCCCACGCAGGTTTGCAATCGCATGCGGACCAAGAGCGTAGAAAGTGAAAAACAATTCCAGCCCCGTGATCCCACTTCTTTCTTCGAAACGACCCAGGGTCAAATGCCGGACTGAATTTGGTTGAAAGACGTCTACGATTCGATTGGCACTCATGCGCGGTTCAATGACAAAGCAATATGCCGAAATGAATGCGATCGCGAGCACAAAGAAAACCGGTAGAATTTCAACGCTCACAGGCTGTTGAAACCAAAAAATATTGTAGTAAGCAGCCAAGAAATGCGACGCCGGGTTGACTGAGGTGAAATACTTGTTTCCGAACTGATCCAGATCGTGAAACATGAACAAGACCGGCGACATAATTGCAAAAACAACAAACGCCACGATCATGATGTTTTTCACGTTAAACCAACGAGAGACGGCAAGGTGGAAGATGAATATAGAAAAATTCACCGCCGCATGCGTCAACACAACCAGCGCCGTGTACGCCAACATGGTTGCAACGTCCGAGTAGTCGCGAACAACAGCCATGAAAGTCACAATGATGAGCATATCGACAAGGAAATCGATAAATAGAATTCCGGCCCGCCCCAGAGCGGATTGAAGCCCTGGAGAGTTGAGCACACCCGAAATCTTGCCATGGATGACCAAAGCCTCATCAACCTTGAGGATGGTTTTCATTGTCCATGTCAAAGTGACAACGCCAAGCCACGACAACAAAAAGCGTTCGTACGCAAATTCACCGAGAAGATTGACTTGCACCGCATACAAAGCCAAAGCAATGAGCGGCGCCTCAAAACGCATCAGAATAAACCCGGCAAGGTGGTATTTGAGATTATAAATTAATGCTGAAATAATTATTCTGAAAACACTTATCATAATCAGCAAAACTCACAAATGGCTGCACATTTATTTCATGGACCACGCAAACTGTTCATGGTCGATATATTCAACCACGTACAAACATGCTGTTCATAGCAGCAGAGCTCAAACAATACCCTGACCGGCATAAAAAAGCTTTTGATTTCAGAGACGGTTCCACAACTCTGAGATTTGAATTTTTTTCCGATTCGAAAATAAGTATTTCACACTCACGCCAAAAAAATGAAAATAAACCAGTGCAGACACTAAGAACAGGAAGATTGTGGGGTAGTAATTCAAAAAACCGCGATTCATGAATTTAACGAATGAATTGTGCTTATGGTATTCCACGAAAATCGGGCGAGAAACACTGCACTGCCCTTTTGTATGTGTGCACTTAGCAGCGGGTACGAACATGACCAACTGCTTGCTACGGCCCATACGCATGCAAAGCTCCAAGTCCTCAAAATGAAGGAAATACTCTTCATCAAAGCCACCCTGTCTTGCCAAAGCTGAGCTACGTACGAGCATACAGGCACCAGATACGGCATCGACGGCAATTTCGTTCTCGGGCGTAGGGCGACCGGCATGGTTGAAATTCTTAAATCGTGGATGGTCGGGCATCAACGCATCAAGATGAAGCAACATGCAAAAGGTCTTCCACGGCGACGGGATGTCGCGCCGACCGCCCGCTTGCTCGCTGCCATCGGGATTCAAAAGTACCGGCCCCGCCACGACCGCATTGGGCGTTTGCTCCAACGTCTCGACAAGTTTGGCAAGGCTGCCGTGATGCAAGCGGCTATCGGGGTTGAGGAACAACACGTATTGCCCCCTTGCTTCCGCCGTGCCGAGGTTGCAGCCTTTGGCGAAACCGAGGTTCTTGTCGTTGCGGATAATTTTGATCTGCTCAGGCAACGCGTCGAGGCTGTCGTCGCGTGAGGCATTGTCGACGACAATGACCTCAAGTGTGACGTCGGTTTGGTCCATCACACTTCGCACCGCTTCCTTTAAGAAGGAGCCGCTGTTGTAATTGACGATAACGATGGAGACCTGACAGTCTGCGTGTTGGGGCATCAATTCTTACCGCGTTTCCTCTATAACCGAACAAGCTGGTGGCGTACTGCGATAAGCTTGCAGACTGTTCACAAGATCGTCGGGGACATCCATAAATCGTTCGATCCCGCAATCTAGCGCCGCTGCAATCAGGGTCAACCCTGCTTGTTTTTCGTTCGCATCGCGCGATTGGCTCTTTATGGCACCAAGATAATACATTGCAACAGGATCGTCAGGTTTCTTAGTGCGTATGCGTTGCACACTCAGGTTCAAAATTTCGTGCTGTTTCGCGACCAACAGCTGGGTCAGATAGGGAATCAGAAGGTCACTGCGGTACGGCGCCAGTTCCAAGCTACGATCGGCGAGCTTCATCCACAACGCCTGTTTGCCCTCGATCACCGGCGCGGCCCAGGCCCATTCCGGCAACAATACAAGATTGTTGAATATAATCAGACCCGAAAATATCAGCTTTGGTGAGCGGCTATCGCCCATACGTTGGCCAATGTCCTGAAGCATATCGTTTATCAGCGCTATGCCCTTCGCGTTATGCAGTTCGTTTTTTTCTCCAATATAGCTCACCGTATCGCTATAGAGCGTAGCGCGCACGAAATCGCTTTGACGCGGATCGTAGGGAAAGTCTGACACGGCAAACCGCCCACCTTCGATACTGCCTTTGTCGGGCTTCAAGGCGTAAACCTGGGCCGAAAACAAAGCATATGACATCACCAAAATGCCAAGCGCGAGCATAGTCGGCACACTTAAGCCCATAAGCACGCGCGCCCCCACAACTCCGGTCGACGTTTTTGCGTTAGGTTGCACAAACGACGCCAACGCCAGCGCCATATACGGCAGGTGGAAAGACATCTCGAACCACACCGCGCTATACAGAATGTAGCCCACGACAAAAGCCAACGCGGCCAGCCTTTTGGGCTGAGGGGCACCGAGATAGATAGACGCAAAAAACGCAGCCACACACGCCAAACCGCCAAACCCGACGCTGTACACGGTTTCAATCGCAAAATTGTGGCTGTGGAACATTTCGCGCCACAAAAAGTCCCACTCTTTTTTGTACAGAACCATCTCGCCCCAGTGTAGATACTGGAAAAAGGCCGCCTGGGTATGCCCCCAGCCGTGACCAAGCGCCCATTCGAACCAGCCCGAATCCTCAAGCGCAGCACTCATAATGCCCAATATGATCGTGCGCATGCGAAGGGAATCCCCCCACCCATCTGTTGCCCCTGTCATAATAATGACCAAGGGCACCGCCGTCAGCACCATAACCAAGGCGAGAACACCCCAAGGCGGAATGTTCTGAAGCCGTTTCACAAGCTTTGGCCAGCGACGCGACATGGCCCAAATGACGCCAACGAGCATCACCCCGACACCAAGAATCACGACCACCGTCAGGTTTTGCGAAATAATAATGAGCAAGATGGCACTGGCACGCAGGAGATAAAACTGAATGTTCGCGCGCGTGCTTTGTACTTGTTTTTCATCGGGAAAAAACAGCATCAAAAACCCAATGAGCGCATAGCTGTCGCCACCGGGTATAAAAACGATGTGGCCCGTCACCAACGTATACGCCAGAACCGCCGATACGATCAGCGCCGTGACGGTGACCGCGAGACTGAGGACTTGCAGCGCCCAAGCGTGGCGCTTGAGGTCGCACACGACCACAACCAAGACCGCCGCGAGCAAATGCCATATAGGCCCGTATGCCGACTGATACGTCCCCACCAGCGCGACCATCGGCCATTCGGCGGTGATCGCGACAAGCCCGCCAAGCGCTGCGAGCGCTGCCAAAAATATTGCACTGAGCGGCAACTGAGGTCGCCACCCGACATCAACAAATCCGCGCAGCAAAAATGCGCCAGCCGCCAAGATGCCAGACAGCAACAGCACAACAAACGACTGATCGACGAGGTTCCAATAACCCGTTTGTAAAAACTTAAAAGCGCCGAGCGGACTCAAAACGCCGATAACCACAGCTGTAAGCATCATTGCGGTGGGGATTCGTTTGAGCAATTGGGCCATATCCATCATTCGCTTATGCCGTTCACACGCATGAAACACAAGGCGCCGCACAAGATCGTCCGAGACGTGCGCTGCCTTGAAGATAACGAATCTAATGCGAATTTATCAATTGTTGCTGAAGAGACGGCCAGATTTTAGACCAGCAGCATTCATGGTTCGCGCCGCGAACCGTGCGTAACGAGCGATTTGCCTCTCGACCGATAGACCGTAAATACGATTGCGCCACACTCAGCGGCACGATCTCATCCTCTGCGCCGACATAATGCACTTGGGAGACATTTTTGAGGACCTTAAATTTCGCCGGATTCAACGAATCGTAAAGCGGCGTCACATCGTGCAGATTTGTCCAATAGTCGGTGTCCAAGTTAGCTGCCATGGTGATCAATTGGCCAACATCCGTACGCCGAGCGGCGAGCAAAGCGGCGACCACCCCACCGCCGGAATAACCGATCAGCCTGATGTTTTTAGCCTGCGTTGCAGCTTTCAACGCCGATACGCCCTGGTCCATGGACGCAATGACCTGTTCGGAATAGCGCGCGGTGGTCCAATGCGTGTAATTGCACTGCTGACGATCGATATCCATGGTGAATTGGCACGGACGGGCGAGATACGCGACGCTATCAGCCGGACCCTTCGCATACACATCCGCAAGGGCCAATTCCAAGGACACGGGATCGTCGGGGGTCGGATCAGAGGACGGCGCATAGCGTGATTTCCAGGCGAAACCGTCACCTTCGATATACACCGTTAACGTACCGCCTGGTGCACTTGGATGGGTTGGGGGCCTGTAGGCCCTGAGCGTGAAGGTCTGCGTGGGGATGTTTTGCGCAAGCCAACCTTTTGAGGTCGTTAGATTTTTTGCGGTTCCCACTCTATCATCGAGAAAGCGCGTTGTGCAGCCGGTGACAAGTAAGAGCACCGAAATGAAAAGCACTAGGGAAGCAAAAGAAAAAAGGGCGGATATAAAATCCGCCCTTTTCCCAAGGATAACCATTTTAGTGTTTAGCGCGAT